>Ga0247740_1000205_pt1 | contig 31843 bp, 33 predicted proteins | sample UWRJL148409B2_FD_180942 | JGI IMG/M metagenome (GOLD analysis project Ga0247740, IMG submission 180942) | Plant litter microbial communities from Arlington Agricultural Research Station in Wisconsin, United States - UWRJ-L148-409B-2 | ecosystem: Environmental > Terrestrial > Plant litter >...
CACATCAACCGGAACCGAAACAATTACAAAATCAGCCTCAGCTAATTCTTCAAAGCTTCCCACCTGATCGATAACACCCAAATCAATTGCTTCCTGCAAATGTTTCTCGTTATTATCTATTCCAAAAATAGTAGCTTCAGGATGTTGATCTTTGATGTCGAGCACCATCGAACCGCCTATTAACCCTATTCCTATTACGTATACTTTCATATTTATTTTTATTAGAAGCTATTCCTGCTATCCGCTTATCTTTTATGGTGAACCCCACCATAAAAGGATGCCGCTTCTATTCAGGACTAGGGCTCCTCGTTTTTTAAGACCTAGAGTACATTCAAAAATCTAACATTCGCTTTATTGCCTCCACTAATCGCCTTTGATTAACAATAAATTAATTATTCCTTTTAATAATCAAATAACCTATTCCACTTGATGAAAATTCTCCATTGGTTTCAGAACTCAATCTTATACCTAATTTAATCTCTTTCTGAGGAAATGCATTTATGAGTTCATTAGTTTTCAGGTCTTCTTTTGTCTCGTATAAATTGTTTGTTCTAATTAAAGAATTTCCTATTACCATTTTATCTGTCATGTTATAAAGCTCTACTAAAGCATAATTAGTAGTTTTGGCAACCCAGGGATCCGATTCAAAAATTACTGAATTTATATTTTGAAAATTTCTAATATCAAATGTAACACCCGACACAAATACAGGAACTGAACTAGAAGTGTTTGCATTTGTACCAATACCATCAGCTACTTTTAAACGAATTTCTTCATTTATAATACCTTCGTTTCCATTACAAACAAATTTTGTTATTTGAATTTCAGTATTATCCAGTATTTTATTATTATTTAAATCAATACCCGATTCTATTTTTATTCCTCCATTTCCGCAAACCCCACCTTTTACTTCATCTGTAATATTTACAAGACTTAGATTTCCGTTTAAACCATTACATACGTATGTTGTATACTTAACTTCATTATCGTTTAATATCCCATCTTTGTTTAAATCCAATCCATATTCAACTTTTAAGCCACCATTTCCACAATTACCTCCTGAATTTTCATTTGTAGTTCTGGTTAAACTAGTATTACCATCTATTCCATTACAAACATATGCAGTTGAAGTTATTTCATTCTCTTCTAAAGAACCATTTCTATTAAGATCTAAACCAGAATTTATTTTTATTCCTCCATTTGCGCAACTTGGCCCTGCTGGTTCTTTTATTACAACTGTTAGACTATTTTTACCGTTAATTCCGTTACAGACATATCTTGTATTTTGAACTTCATTGCTATCAAGAATTCCATTAAAATTATTATCTAAACCTGTTTCAATTTTTAAACCACCGTTTTCACAATTACTTCCTGAATTTTCTACGGTCATATTTATTAAAGTGTTTATGCCGCTTGATCCTTGCGATCCCGTTGGTCCTTCATCACCTTCACAAGCAATAAAAAGCACTGATATGATTAAACAAAGCAGTTGTGTATTTTTCATTTTTGATTCCTATTTTTTAGATTAATTTAATTTTTATTCTTTTAAAAGTCTTTACTTCGTTTAGTCTGACTATCTAAAATCTATCTATCGCTTCTTGAACTTTCTCCTCTTTCACACACAACGAAAATCTGATATATCCTTCTCCATTGCTTCCGAAAATAGTTCCCGGTGTGATGAAAATATGTTTCTCATATAATATTTCGTCAATGAACTTTTCTGCTGATTCGATTCCTTCCGGCAATTTTGCCCAGACAAAAAGTCCAACTCCTTCTTTATAAACTTCGCAGCCTAGTTTTTCTGCTAGTTTTTCTGTTAATTCTCTACGGCGTCTGTAAATTTGATTTTGATCTTCAAACCATGATTTATCACAATTTAAAGCAGCAACAGCGCCTTTCTGAATTCCATAGAACATTCCGCTGTCCATGTTGCTTTTTACTTTTAAGACTGCATCGATAATTTCAGGATTTCCCAAAACCATCCCCACTCTCCAGCCGGCCATGTTGAAGGTTTTACTAAGTGAATTCAATTCTAAAGCCACTTCCTTTGCACCTTCAACCTGCAATAAACTCATCGGATTATCATTCAAAACAAAACTATACGGATTATCGTTAACCAATAATAGGTTATGTTTTTTAGCAAAAGCAACCAATTTTTCAAATAACGCTAAACTTCCTCTTGCTCCTGTTGGCATATGTGGATATCCCAGCCACATGATTTTCACTTTCGAAAGATCTAGTTTTTCTAAAGCTTCAAAATCCGGTTCCCATGCATTAGCTTCTTTCAAATCATAATAAACCGGAACTGCTCCAACCAAATTAGTTACCGAAGTATATGTTGGATAACCTGGATTCGGAATCAACACGTGATCGCCTTCATTTAAAAAAGCTAGCGAAATGTGCATAATTCCTTCTTTTGAACCCATCAAAGGCAAAATCTCATTATTGGGATTTAACTCAACACCAAACTGATTCTGATAAAAATCTGCCATTCCTTTTCTCAATTCCGGTAATCCCTGATAACTCTGATAACCATGCCCGTTTTCGTCTTGAATTGCTGCGGCAACCGCTTCAATTACTTCTTTCGACGGACTCAAATCAGGGCTTCCAATTCCCATATTGATGATAGATTTTCCTTCAGACTGCAGCTGACGAACTTCTCTCAATTTTGATGAGAAGTAGTATTCTTCAACTGTATCTAATCTTTTTGCTGTTGTAATCATGATTTATATATATTCTCTTTTAGAGTTTCTCTTTTATATAATCCTAAGCGAAGCGAAGGATCAGATTTGGAATTTGGAATTTAAAAAAATTGGAATTTCCTTTTTTACGGTTTAGTATTTTTATATTCTCCCAAGACCTTTAAATATTCTGCCATTATATTTAATAATGATTTGGCTTTTGCAAAATCTTCATATTTCTCAAATGTTACATCTACGAAAAACGAATATTTCCAGGGAGTTTCAATTTTTGGAAGTGACTGAATTTTCGTTAAATTCAATTTGCAATCGCTCATTACATTCAAAACCGCTGCAAGGCTTCCTCTTTTGTGATCTAATTCAAATTTAATTGAAGCCCTGTTGATTTCGCTTTCCGGTAAAAATGAATTCTGCTTTTTGATAATCACAAAACGAGTCATATTGTTTTTGATGGTTTGAATTTCCGGCGCGATGATTTCCAAATCATACATTTCAGAAGCTGTTTTGCTTGCAATTGCAGCAATTCCAGTTAATTGTTTTTCCTGAATTCTTCTGGCAGTTTCAGCTGTATCTTTATCTTCAACCAATTTGATGTTTGGATATTGTTTCAAAAAATCCATACATTGTAATAATGCCATTGGGTGCGAATGAACTTCTTTTATATCTTCAATTTTCTGACCTTTTAAAGTCATTAAATTTTGGTGAATGCTTAAATAATGTTCTCCTATTATGTGTAAATTATTCTTATCGATCAAAGCATAATTCGGAATAATTGGCCCAGCTATCGAATTTTCAATCGCCATTACTGCCTGATCTGATTTTCCTGAAAGCAGGCTATCAACCAATTCCTCAAAAGACAAGCACTCATCAATAGTCACATTTTCAGAGAAATACTCCTTTACAACCTGATGATGAAAAGAACCTTTTATACCTTGTATTGCAATTTTCGTTGTCATATATTCAAAAAAAAATCCTGATTTGCATCAGGATTGTATATTAGTTTTATTTGTCTTTTATATTTTTCAAATAACCATAGCACAATCCTCACTTCTACTAAAGAAGAAATAAAAAGAGTTGCTAAAATAAAAACGGTTATTAGACATTTTGTTTGTGTTTTTCAATAAATTCTCTGCGAATGTATAAATTAATTTCAGTGCACCAAAAAAAATATTGCATTTTATGAAACAAAAAGGGATTTCTTAACAAATTTAGCAGGTTTTGTATGATAATATAAAAATATCGGCTTTAAATGAGATATTTACAATAGCTTTTTCTAAGATGCTAAGGTTCTGAGACACTAAGGTTCTAAGTTTTTTCGCCACGAATTCACGAATTGACGCAAATATTTATGGTTATTTAATTCAAGTTTCAAAGATTTTCAAAATAAAAATTCGTGAATTTGTGGCTATCTTTCAATCAAAATAACCCTGAAACCGGTGCATTCCTAATCCCAATTTTAGCATAATCGAAATTCATTTTTTGCTGCAATAAAGAAGCATAAACACTTCTAAAGTCAATTTCGTATTTTAAATCACCATTATCTAAATTGGCTAAATCAGGATTATTTCCTAAAATTGTTCCTTTATTATTTCCTCCAATGATAAACATGGGCGCTGCAGTTCCGTGATCTGTCCCGTTGCCGTTGTCTTTTACTCGTCGCCCAAATTCAGAAAATACTACGATTGTAACGTTTTGAAGCAATTGTGCTTGTTTCAAATCCTTATAAAAACTAAATAAAGCATCATTCAAATCCGCTAATTTTTTTTCGTGAATGGCGAGTTGATTGTCATGTGTATCGAATCCACCGAGCGAAGTATAATATACTTTTGAGTTCAGATTTCCTTTGATTAATCTTCCAATCCATTCCAGATTTTTAGACAAATCAGTTTTAGGATAACTGATTTCTGATTTGGATTTTACTAATGCTTTCTGAATTTCATCTGAACCTTCGGTAACGGAATTGGCAATTTTTCGAACAAAATCTAATTGCGGATTGTCCGATAATTTCACGTTTTGCTCTTTATCAAATTTTACTTTGAATCGGTTTGGATCTTTAACAGTAATCGAATTGGGTTCCATTCCTTTTAAAGCCAAATTATCTATCGAATCCAGATTAATTCCTGCCGTTGGCTGATGTCCGTTGCATTGTAAATCAAGATAACGACCAAGCCAGCCTTCGTTTATATATTTATTAGAATCTGCTGCAGTTTGCCAAATTTCCTGGCTGCGAAAATGTGAACGAATGGGCTCAGGATATCCAACATTCTGAATTACCGTTAAATCTCCGTTTTGCTGCATTTGAGCAAAATCTTTTAGAGAAGGATGAAATGCCATTCCTTTATTTTTGCCGATAACAACATCTTTATTTAGAGCAATCTTCGTTCTCAAATCATAATACAACGGGTTATCATACGGAATAAAAGTATTCAATCCGTCATTACCACCATTTAATTGCACAAATACAATACATTGCTCGCCCGTTACCAAATTATTTTGCGAACCAAAAGCGTGTAAAAAATCAGGAAGCACGAGCAATCCGCCGGTAAATGTTCCTGTAAGTGTTAGAAAATTTCTTCTGTTCATGGCTGTAGCTTTCTAAATTAATTGATATTCGGGTAGTTTTGTAATATAATTAAAGAGTCTTATTACGGCAAAATTGGCATGTTCCTCTTTTGGATCAAAATCATACTTCAGTAAGTTTTCCATGTCTTTTTGCATCGAATCATTTACTTTGAATAATAACCTGTTCGATAAGTCGGCGATAATGGTTTTGTTATTTCCATTAGAATCAAAATCAATTTTCACTTCTATTTTCTCCAATCCTGATTTTGGTTTTTCAGTTTCAGAAGCCATTGTATTCAATGCTTTTCTGGTGATACTTCTCCCACTGCAAAGCAAATCTGAAGTATTATTGCGCTGCAGATAAATCTGCGAAGTAAGCCAGGAATTTCCGCCATCCCAACCTTTTACATTAATCTGATTGTACAAATCCATTCCTTGTTGTTTCAGAAAATACAACACAATCGTTTCGTCAAGATCTTCAATGTTTAATTCATCCAGAAGTTGCAAAATATAAACCAGCGGATCTTTTATTTTAGTCCCGGAAGTTTCTTTTTTATATTCTTCAGTAAAAATTTTAGTCAGTAAAGGTTCAATTTCAAACTTCACTTTCCTGAAATAATCCCCATAATATTTCACTAATTCTTCTGACGGATTATCATAAATAAACCATTTAAGAATTTTTCTGGTAATGAAATACGGAATGTTTTTTTGTTCGAAAATAATATCAACCAAATCATCTGCTTTCCAATTTCCGGTTTTTCCGAAATAGGTTTTATCACTATTATCTTCTAAATTTTTTCTGTAAACCGCGCCTTCATCTCCGTAATTTAATCCAGCTAAAGCTTTTGCGCCTTCTTTGATATCACTTTCAGAATAATTTCCAATTCCGATTGTGAATAATTCCAATAACTCACGACTTAGGTTTTCGTTGTATTTACCTTTTTTATTGTCGACATTATCCAGATATTTCACCATGGCATTCGATTTTACGATTTGTTTGGTGAGTTCTTTGAAGTTTCCAAAGGCGTGTTCACGCAAAATCATATTATGCTGGTAAGTCCAATAGGTAACTTTTACTTTTGGAGCGGTAGAAACAAAATGATTGTGCCAAAAACAAGCCATTTTTTCGCGTAACGGAAATGCATCATTTCGCATTTTTGCTATCCACCATTTTTTGAATTCAATAGTGGAGTAAATTTCTTTTTTGAGAATCTTCTTTTTTTCTTCTGAATCGGCGGTTTTTATCGATTCCCGTAATTCCTTGAGTTCAATAAGTGTCTTGGGATCGTCATCTAAAAAAGCAGGAAGTTGTGTATCAATCTTGAAATCATAGGAATGCTTTAGAAATTTTTCTAATCCCAGTTTCTCTATTTTATCGGATTCTTTTCCGGAAAAACCCAATCGTAACGACCAAAGATTGCTTTTTTTCATAACACCAGAATTTGTTTAGCAATAAGACTTGACTTTTTCTTAAAGGTTTAATTTGAGAAAGGGTCTGAGGTTCTTAGATGCTAAGGTGCTAAGTTTTAAAAATCTTTGGTATTAATTAGAACGGGGATTTTTTGGGGATATTGTTTATTTTATATTCAACAATCATAATCAAACATAGCCCGTGGTTTCAATCACGGGAGACGCATTGGGAAAAATGCATTGTGTTCCCGTGGTTGAAACCACGGGCTATGTCTGTAAAATTGAGAACAAAATAAACCAAATAAAAAGCATCTATCATTACAATAAATGCCCATAATACTTTCTCTTAAACAATTATAAAATTATTTATTTGCAATATCTTTCAATACATCAGTGATTGTGACATCTAATTGTTCTCATTAAAACCTAAAGCAATTGCTATAGCTTCTAAGCCACTTGGATGCTTATCAGACGAACTAACTACCAGACCATTTTCTAAGATTTGATTTCTCTCAATTTGTATCGCTAAAGATAAAATTTCGAAATCTGATAATTTTGGATATTCTTCTTTGAGTTGTCTTGCAATTTTATTATAATCTTCAATTGTAACCTTCATAATACTATTTTTTTTATCAAATATAATATTTTTCCCACTTTAAAATATTCTACATAATAAAAAAAGCAGCTATCATTACAATAACTGCTTTTATATATCAAATTAAATCTAAAATCTTAGATCTAAACTCTAAAATTATTAAGACCCACACATTTCACAATCATCAGGCTCTGCAGCTTGTGCTTTTAAAAGCATTGCTTTATAATCCTCAACGCTGATCGCTTCTGTTTCCGGAACTAAAGTTACCGGTGCATCTTCTTCTTTTTTATCGTTGTTTAATGTAAATTTAATCGCATCAACCGCAGATTTTGTTCTTAGGTAATACATTCCTGTTTTTAAACCTGATTGCCAAGCATAGAAGTGCATTGATGTAAGTTTAGAATAGTTTGCATCTTGCATGAACAAGTTCAACGATTGCGATTGGTCAATGAAGTAACCTCTCTGACGTGACATATCGATAATGTCTTTCATCGACATTTCCCAAACTGTTTTATATAATTCTTTCAGGTCTTGCGGAATCACATCAATGTTTTGAACAGATCCGTTATGACGCATGATTTCTTGTTTCAATGTTTCGTTCCATAAACCTCTGTCTACTAGATCATGAAGTAAGTGTTTGTTTACTACGATAAATTCTCCAGACAATACACGACGTGTGTAAATGTTTGACGTATATGGTTCGAAAGCTTCGTTGTTTCCAAGAATTTGAGAAGTCGAAGCTGTTGGCATCGGCGCCACTAACAATGAGTTACGAACTCCGTGTTCCATTACTTCTTTTCTTAATGAAGCCCAGTCCCAACGGCCTGATAATTCTTCATCTTTCATTCCCCACATATTGTATTGGAATTCTCCTTGTGACATTGGAGAACCTGCAAATGTAGAATATGGTCCTTCTTCTTTCGCCATTTCCATAGAAGCGGTTACAGCTGCGAAGTATAAAGTTTCGAAAATTTCCTGATTTAATGCTTTTGCTTCATCGCTTGTAAACGGCATACGTAACATGATAAAAGCATCTGCCAAACCTTGAACACCTAATCCTACCGGACGGTGACGTAAATTAGAATTTTCAGCTTCTTTTACTGGATAATAGTTTCTGTCGATTACTTTGTTCAGGTTACGAGTTACACGTTTTGTAACATTGTAAAGAGCCTGGTGATCGAATTTTCCGTTTTCAATAAACATTGGCAACGAAATAGAAGCTAAATTACAAACTGCAATTTCATCTTTAGAAGTAAACTCCATAATCTCAGTACACAAGTTTGAAGAACGAATTGTTCCTAAATTCTTGTGATTTGATTTACGGTTTGCTGCATCTTTGTACAACATATAAGGCGTTCCTGTTTCGATTTGTGATTCAAGGATTTTCTCCCATAATTCACGTGCACGAATGGTTTTTCTACCTTTGCCTCTAAATTCATAATCCAAATACATGGCTTCGAATTCTTCTCCGTAAACATCGTATAACCCAGGACATTCATTCGGACACATTAATGTCCAACTAGCATCTTCCTGTACACGTTTCATAAATAAATCTGAAGTCCACATAGCGAAGAATAAATCTCTAGCACGCATCTCTTCTTTTCCTGTATTTTTCTTTAAATCCAAAAATTCGAAGATATCAGCATGCCATGTTTCGATATAAATCGCAAAACTTCCTTTACGTTTTCCACCACCCTGATCTACGTAACGTGCCGTATCGTTGAAAACCCTCAACATTGGCACAATTCCGTTTGAAGTTCCGTTTGTACCACGAATATAAGATCCTGTCGCACGAACGTTATGAATAGAAAGACCAATTCCTCCCGCAGATTGCGAGATCTTAGCCGTTTGTTTTAAAGTATCATAAATACCATCAATACTATCATCCTGCATTGCCAAAAGGAAACAAGAAGACATTTGTGGTTTTGGAGTTCCTGCATTAAACAACGTTGGCGTTGCATGCGTAAAGAACTTTTTAGACATTAAATCGTACGTTTCGATTACTGATTTTAAATCGTCAAGGTGAATACCAACAGAAACACGCATCAACATATGTTGTGGTCTTTCGACGATTTTTCCGTTTATTTTCAGTAAATACGAACGCTCTAAAGTTTTGAAACCAAAGTAATCGTAATTGAAATCTCTCGTATAAATGATATGAGAATCAAGAAAAGCAGAGTTTTCCTGAATTACTTTGAATACTTCATCCGAAAGCAACGGAGCTTCTTGCCCATTTCTTGGATTTACGTACAGGTACATATCTTTCATCGTTTCTGAGAACGATTTTTTTGTATTTGAATGTAGGTTTGAAATTGCCACACGTGCTGCCAATTGTGCATAATCAGGGTGCGCAATTGTCATAGAAGCTGCCGTTTCTGCCGCAAGATTATCCAGTTCAGAAGTTGAAACCCCATCATACAATCCTTCGATAACTCTCATGGCTACCTTAACAGGATCTACAAGCTCATTCAAGCCGTAACACAATTTTTTGATTCTTTCTGTAATCTTATCAAACATTACGGGCTCTTTGTGGCCATCTCTTTTTACTACATACATAAGCTTACTATTTTAGTTATTGAAAAAATGAAAGACACTAGAAAACGAATTCCAGCACTTAAACATTGCGTGTTTTTAAATTATTTTCTGAGAATTATGAAATTCTCAATAGTTGTGTGTTCCCGATCTGAAATCAGATCGAAAAGGCATTAAAAATTGTTATTGAATCTGCGATTTGGGAAAAGAGATTCAATCTTAAAAAAATGATTTTAATCTTTTGCAGCGTTTCGAGGTAACGCTACATTATTTTTGCTCTAAAAATCTGCATCGAATGAAATTTTCTGAGCATCGCTATCTGTGTTCATCACACCAGATTTTTGATACTCGGCAACACGTTTTTCAAAGAAATTGGTTTTTCCCTGAAGTGAGATCATGTCCATGAAATCAAACGGATTCGCTGATCCATAAACACGCTCGCAACCTAATTCTACTAATAATCTATCGGCAACGAATTCTAAGTATTGTGTCATTAAAACAGCATTCATCCCTATTAAACTTACCGGAAGTGATTCTGTAACAAATTCTCTTTCGATATCTAATGCATCAACAATGATTTCTTTAATTCTCTCTTTTGGTACTTTATTGATCAAATGGTGATTGTGTAAGTGTACTGCAAAGTCACAATGTACACCTTCGTCACGGGAAATCAACTCGTTAGAAAAAGTTAAACCTGGCATTAAACCACGTTTTTTCAACCAATAAATAGAACAGAAAGCACCTGAAAAGAAAATTCCTTCAACTGCAGCAAAAGCAATTAATCTTTCAGCGAATGAATCAGATTCAATCCACTTTAAGGCCCAGTCTGCTTTTTTCTTAATTGCAGGAAAAACTTCCAAAGCATTAAACAATTCTGCTTTCTCCGCTTCATCTTTCACGTAAGTGTCAATTAATAAAGAGTAAGTTTCACTGTGAATGTTTTCCATCATGATCTGAAAACCATAGAAAAACTTCGCCTCTGCATACTGCACTTCGTTTACAAAGTTCTCAGCAAGGTTTTCGTTTACGATTCCGTCAGAAGCAGCAAAAAATGCTAATATATGTTTAATGAAATATCTTTCGTCGTCACTAAGTTTATTATTCCAGTCTGTCAAGTCCTGGTGCAAATCGATTTCTTCAGCAGTCCAGAAACTAGCCTCCATTTTCTTATACCATTCCCAAATATCATGATGTTTGATAGGAAAAATAACGAAACGATTTTTATTTTCTTGTAATATTGGCTCGACTTGTGACATGGTATTTTTTATTTAATTTTTGTATTGAATTTCTGCTAATTCAATAGACTACAAAGATTGTCAATTATCGCTAAAAAAGAAAGCCAAACTTATTCACAATTCGGCGTAGTTTTTAACAAAGGCAAAAAAATGAGATATTTTTCAGACAATAATTAATTTATTGTAAATGAATGGTTTAAAACCAAACAAACACACTCGAAGCCCGTAAAATATAGACTTTTTGAGATAAAAAGCAAGAAATTTTAAATTGTTTTTAAAAGTTTTTTTTTGAGTTAAAACTTTATTTTTTGAGTCAAAATACCTCTCTAAAAAGTGGTAACTAAGGCCCTTGGATCTTTACTGTTTTTTAAGTTCTTCAGCTACCTTTTCGAGCTCTAAATACCAGTCCTGACCAAAGCGGCGTATTAACGCTTCTTTGACAAATTTATAAACCGGAACTTCTAATTCTTTCCCTAAAGAACAGGCATCATCGCAAATATCCCATTTATCATAATTGACTGCAGCAAATTCTGTAAAGTCTTTTACCCTAATTGGATATAAATGACAAGAAACTGGTTTTTTCCAGTCTACGATTCCCTGATTGTACGCTTGCTCAATTCCGCAAAGTGCAGTTTTACCATCAAAAATAACGTAAGCACAATCCTTTTCATCTATTAATGGTGTTTCAAGATCACCATCTGTTCCTTTGACCCAAGTTCCCTGTGCTTCGATAGCAGCAATTCCTTCTTTGCGTAAAAATGGTTTTACCTTTGGGTAGATTTCTTCCATTATTTTAGTTTCTGCTTCGCTTAAGGGCGCACCGGCATCTCCGTCAACACAGCAAGCTCCTTTACAAGCTGACAAGTTGCACACAAATTCTTTTTCAAGAATATCTTCTGAAATAATGGTTTTTCCTAATTGAAACATGATAATAAAATACTGAAATTTATAAAGTGCAAAGATAGGCAAAGAAAGTAGATGATATGAGATTAAATTTTACCGCATAATTTCACCACAGAGTTGCACAAAGTTTTACCAAAGAGACACACAAAGATTTATTAAAAATTGCAAAAGTTTAAACCCAAAGCTTTGTAAACCTTAAAAAATTAAAACTTTGCGAAACTCTGTGAAAAAACTTTATGCAACTCCGTGGTAAAAAACAATTAACCCTACGAATCTCTTTGGTAAAAAGAATCATTTGTTACAAATATCACTTTTTTAACCGATAAAACGTGTTTTTATAACAAAAATACATCGTATTAAAAAAACATCTACCTTTATTATCTACCTTTGCAAAAATTTTAAACGCTTAAAATCAAAGTAATATGCTAGAAATCGACTATAAAGAAATCATTACTGTTGGAATGGTACTTTTTGCTGTAATTGATATTGTAGGTTCTATACCAATTATTGTGAACTTAAGAGCAAAAGTAGGCCATATCGAATCTGAAAAAGCTACAATTGTTGCCGGAACAATTATGATTGTTTTTCTTTTTGTGGGAGAAGGTTTTCTTAACCTGATTGGTATAGATGTGCATTCGTTTGCCGTTGCAGGCTCATTTGTATTATTTTTTCTTGCTTTAGAGATGATTTTAGGACTTAGGATTTTTCGTGATGAAGAACCAGGATCTGCCTCTATCGTTCCATTAGCATTTCCGTTAATTGCCGGAGCTGGTACAATGACAACTTTACTTTCATTACGATCTCAATTTCACACCATTAATATTATTATTGCCATTTTATTAAATATTATTTTAGTGTATATCGTTTTAAAATCTTCAAAAAAAATCGAGGATTTATTAGGAGAAAACGGACTTGGCGTAGTTCGCAAGACATTTGGAGTGATACTTTTAGCGATTGCTGTTAAATTATTTGCTGCTAATGTTAAAGGTTTGTTTGTCTAACATTTATTTTTATAAATTTACCCCATAAAATTTCTAAAATACAACTTAAGGACATTTTTTACATCTAAGAGTTTTACTTTATTATTTTAGGCAAATAAACAACCATTATGAAAATTTTTACTTCAATCTTAGTGCTTCTGGCATTGGCTTTAATTGTTTTTAATATTACGTTGCTAGACTTCAAAAATCCTTTTCAGGGAGACAGTGTAGTTGCTTTTATTGGAATCGCAGCTTCATTTTGTGCCGTATTGATTCTTTTAATCTTTAGAATTTCAAAAAGAATCGAAGAAAAAACAAACGGACGATAATATATGTTTGACGTTTTAATTATTGGCGGAGGTGTTTCAGGCATGTCTTGCGCCCTTGTTTTAGGATCCGCCAAAAACAAAGCTTTTGTTACCGATAAAAAAATCGGAATTTTTACACATCAAAAGAATTCTTCTTTACAAGAGGCAATTTTCTACAATGCTTATGGCATAACACCAGGTAAATTAGGATCTGATTTGCTTACAGAAAGTACACAGGATTTAACTACTGCTTATCCGCATATTACACAAATCGCAAATGAAAAGGTAATTAAAGTAGAAGGAGCTTATCCTGAATTCACTGTTACTACAAACAAAAACTCCTACCAAACAAAAAATATCGTTGTTGGGATTGGTTCTGCCAATACTTTCGACATCGAAGGTTTGACACAATATATTGAACCTCATAAAAAGGCATTACCCGAAAAACAACGTATTCAGCTTAAAAACGACGATCACAAAGTAGCCGAAGGCATTTATGTTATTGGAACTTTAGCCGGCTGGAGAAGCCAATTGGCAATTGCTGCCGGAAGTGGTGCTGCTGTTGCAACTGACATTCTTACTTTATGGAATAACGGCGTACAAACTCATTCGCACGATAGTATTCGATAAACTTAAAAACATAAGTTTTTTTTGTTTCAATATTAAGATATTAAGTTTATTAAGCTTTGGCGTGAAACTAAAAGCATAAGCTTATTTTTATTTTACCATTATCAAGATTTCTCTATAACATTAAGACTTTGCGTTTATTATAAAAAAAAACCATTAAAAGATTAAAAAAATTAAGCTTTAACACTTAATAACCTTAATCTCTTAATGGTAAATAAATTTTTAGCACAAAGCTTAATAAACTTAATCTCTTACTGGTAAAAAATTATTTAACTGAAACAATTTCTTTTACTGTGATATGTTTTTCAGTATCTGTTTTCCAGATTTCTCCTTTTACTGAAACCTCATCACCTTCTTTAAACCTTTTGTAGTTTTGTGGCCCTCCAACATTTACAATACTTACAGTTGCAAAATAAACCTCATTTTTATCGGTATTGATTTTGGCTGTGTAGCCATCTTTTCCGTTTTCTATCGATTCTACTTTTCCTGAAATCGTATTTTTATCTTTCATACAAGCACAAGAAATTACAAAAGTCATTAGCAATACTAAGAAACTTAATTTTTTTAGATTTTTCATATTATTTTATTTAACTACAAATCTCGCACTATTGCAGACAAGATTCATTACATTATATCTTAATAAATTATTATTATTTTATTGTAACTGGATACAACTTCCCGCAATTACTTTTACACTTTCATCAAATTTTTTCCAAACCCTAATGTATCTCAAAGCAGCATTTACAGGATTTTTATCAAAAGATCCTTTTAATAAAACTGTAACCGCAACAACAGCTGTATCATCAATTAGATTTATAATCTGATCTGAAGCTTCTATGGCATCCACTTTCATTTTACCTGATCGATAGGAATTCAAATCAAATTCTTTAGTAATCGTATTTCCATCCGGTAAATTAAAAAGCAAATCATCGTGAAGAAGATTTTCCAAAGCATCAACATCAGCATTTTTAATTGCTGTTAAAAGTTCGATTTCAGCAGTTACAATAGATTCTATTTTCATCTGATAAAAATTAAGGATTACTTTTTCGGATTCAAAACGGCTTTGATCATGGCATCATCTTTTAAAATAACATCATAATAATAGAGTTCGCCATACAATTGTCGGGCAAATTCTGCAGTAATATAGCGGTTGACCAAAGCTTTGGTTTTATCTAATTTCAGGTCTAAACCTGTCATTAAAATATAATTTCTGAACTTTTTAAAATACACATCAGAGTTTTTCATCTTAGCCAGAAACTCATTAAAATGAAGACCTTTAAAAGCATCTCTGTTTTTGTCTAATTCTTCAAAAACAAAATGTCCCACAACTCCGGTTTGCATCAAATAAGCTACATTTTCATTACCGTGTTCCGCTTCTATTGGTACAAAAACATCTGGAACAATCCCGCCTCCGCCGTATACGATTTTACCTTTTGGCGTTTTAAACTTTAAAGTATCTGCGACTTTTATACTGTCTTTTGCATAAAGTTCGCCTGATTTTATACGCGATTCTGACTCTTTATAATATTCTTCGTTTCCTTTTTTATAGGGTTTCTGAATCGATCTCCCGGTTGGCGTATAATATCTTGCCACGGTTAAACGAACGGCAGATCCGTCGTTGAAATCCATTTCGCGCTGCACCAATCCCTTGCCAAAAGAGCGACGACCAACAATGGTTCCGCGATCGCTATCCTGAATTGCTCCAGCCAGAATTTCACTTGCCGAAGCACTGTTTTCGTTAATTAAAACATACACTTTTCCTGTTTCAAAACTTCCGGCTTTTGTTGCAAATGTTTTCTCAGTGGTTCCATTTTTATTTTTGGTAAAAACGATCAATTGTTTGTCTTTCAGGAATTCATCAGCAATTGCAATGGCTTCTTCCATATAACCACCTCCGTTATCACGAAGGTCAATTATCAGCGATTCAATTCCGTTTTGTTTTAATCGGGTTAAACCGGTTTTGAATTCATTAAATGTAGTTTCGGCAAAACGGTTGATTTTGATATAACCTGTTTTATTATCGAGCAATAAAGAAGCATCGACACTTTTTATAGGGATAATATCTCTTTTTACTTTAAACTTGAGTTTCTTTTGTTCTGATTTTCTAAAGACTGTCAACTCAATCTCAGAACCTTTTATTCCTTTTAATTTTGAAAACAAACTGTCTGAAGGCAACCTTCTTCCGTACAATTTTGTTTTTCCTGCAAATAAAATTCGGTCTCCTGATTTTATTCCGGCTTTCGCCGAAGGTCCGTTTTCGATTGGTTTTATAATCGCAACAGAATCTTTATACATATAAAAATTGATCCCGATTCCCACGAAATCACCTTTCATACTTTCTGCCACTTCAGCCTGTTCTGTTGGCGGAATATAAACGGAATGCGGATCTAGTTTTGATAAAATATTATCTACTGTAAGGTTGACAATAGAATCTGTATTGATGCTGTCAACATATTCATTATTGATAAAATCAATGAGTTTATTCAGCTTGGTTTTCGAGTAATTTTTAGCCAAAAGCTGATCATCAACGGGAGCGCTCATAAGGCTTCCGATGACAATACCAAGAGCAAAGGTCGCTCCGATAATGATTGGCAAATATTTTAAGTTCAATTTCATTACTCTTCTAAAACAGGAATATGTTCGACTTCGACACCTGCTTTTATTAAAAACTGAATTCCGGAATCATCACGATATCCGTTATGATACACCACTCTTTTTATTCCGGATTGATGTATTAATTTGCTGCATTCTTTACAAGGCGAAAGCGTAATATACAAAGTAGCTCCTTCACACGATTGTGTTGATCTGGCTACTTTAAGTATGGCATTCGCTTCGGCATGTAAAACATCCCAACGGGTTAATCCGTCTTCATCTTCGCAGCAATTTTCAAAACCGGATGGTGTTCCGTTGTATCCATCAGAAATAATCATTCGGTCTTTTACGATAATCGCGCCTACTTGTTTTCGTTTGCAATAGGAAAGTGCTCCCCATTCTGTCGCAATTCGCAAATAAGCTTTATCGTATTTATTTAATTTTTTTTCTTCCATTTATTTTATCTGTTCCAAATTGGGCTTTCGATAATCATCGGAACTACAACTCCGATAATAAAAGCCGACATTACAAGCGCCCAATCGCGTTTTGAAAAGCGAAATACGGTTTGTACAATATATGATATAATGAGCACAACAAACACCACAACTAACTGAGCTGCTTCGATCCCTAACGCAAACTCGCCTAAAGGTAGTAATTTTGAACTAGGTGATCCTCCTAAAATGGTCTTGAAATAATTAGAAAATCCAAGTCCGTGTATAATCCCAAAAAACAGGGTTACAAAAAACACTAAATTCAATCCATCGTTCTTTGAAGTTTTTCCTGCTGTAAAAAGATTAAAAACCGCCGTTATTAAAATTGTAATCGGAATTAAAAATTCGACCGTATTGACTTTTATGGCAATGATTCCGTATACAGAAAGCAATAATGCCAGTGTATGACCAATTGTAAATACTGAAACTAAAAGCAAAATGCGTTTCCAGTCTTTAAACAAATAAGGCGTTGTTAATGCGATTAAAAAAAGAACATGATCGTAAGCATGAATATCTAATACGTGCTTTAATCCTATTTGAAAATAAATCCAAAACTCTGACATACGGGTACTACTATTAAATGATTAGGGGCTGTAAACTTACGATTTATTTTGAAAAAGTAAAGTTGTCTGATCGTAAATCAATGAATATTGATACGTTAAAATTTATGAGAAAATTAAAATTAATAGTTTAAAATAAAATTTATCTTTGCGATATATAAATCAACAAATTATGCCATTTTCAGAATTATTTGATAACGAATTTAAAGAAAGAAACAGAGGCCATTTCTCTGCAATTGTTCGTGTAGCTTTCGCTGACGGAAAAATTAATGACGAAGAACAAACTTTTTTAGATAAAATAGCTTCGACATTACAAATTTCAGAAGAAGAATATAAAGAAATCCTAAAAGATCCGTGGAAACATCCAATAAACCCACCTTACTTATACACACAACGTTTAGAGCGTTTGTATGATTTGGCAAGAATGGTTCATGTAGACCACCATTTAGGAGATCAGCAGGAAGTGATGTTAACCCGTATGGGATTAGCTCTAGGATTTACACCAGGAAACGTAAATTATATTGTTAGAAAAGCATTGTCTTTAGTAGATAAAAAAGTAGATCTTGATACTTTCCTTTTCGAAATGGAAAATATGAACAAATAGTTTTCAGTTTACAGTCTCAGTCACAGTAAACAGTTTAACTAAAATAAATAACCCGACAGATTTTTGAAATCTGTCGGGTTTGCTTTTTGTAGCCCAGTCTGAGACTGAAAACTGTGACTGAGACTGAAAACTAAGACTGTGCCTGAGACTGAGACTGTAAAACTGTGACTGAATACTATAAAGCTTCTGCCATAAATTGCTCTGCTTTTTCTACCATATTATAACTTCCGCAGAAAAAAGGAACTCTTTCGTGCAATTCTGTTGGCTGGATTTCCATAATTCTTCCAAAACCATCAGTTGCTTTTCCTCCTGCCTGTTCAGCGATAAATGCCATTGGATTACATTCATATAATAAACGTAATTTTCCTTTTGGTGCTTTTGAACTTGTGGGATACAAATAAATTCCGCCTTTGATCATATTGCGATGAAAATCAGAAACTAAACTTCCGATATATCTTGAAGTATATGGTCTGTCTTCTTCTTCTCTTTGGCAATATTTAATGTAGTTTTTTACTCCTTGCGGAAAATGAACATAATTTCCTTCGTTTACTGAATAGATGTTTCCGTTTTGTGGAAATTTCATATTAGGATGTGAAAGATAAAATGTACCAATTGCCGGATTCAGTGTAAAACCATTTACGCCATGACCGGTTGTGTACACCAACATGGTCGAAGTGCCATAAATTACATAACCTGCTGCAACTTGATTGATTCCCGGTTGTAAAAAATCCTCGCTTGTTACCGGGGTTCCGATAGGTGTAATTCTTCTAAAAACAGAAAAAATAGTTCCTACAGAAACATTTACATCAATGTTTGAAGATCCGTCAAGCGGATCCATTAAGATCACGTACTTATTATTATTACTGTTGTCGCTCCCCTTGACAGTAATAAATTCGTCGTTTTCTTCTGAAGCAATACCACAGACAATCTCACGGTTTATTAACGTCTGGATAAATACTTCGTTTGCATACACATCTAATTTTTGCTGGTCTTCGCCCTGAATATTTTGTTCGCCTGCAGCGCCAATAATATCCACCAATCCGGCTTTGTTTACTTTATAGTTGACGACTTTGGCCGCCAAACGTATAGAGTTGATAATTCGGGAAAGCTCCCCCGACGAATACTGAAATGCTTTTTGGTTCTCAATAATAAACTCTCCTAGTGTTTTATTGCGTTCTTCCATTGCTATATCGTTATAGTTTTTGATTATAAGTCACAAATATCGCTTTTTTTGTGAGAATGCTTCAAAAATTATTTTGTTAGTTTGCCACTATTGTATATTTGCTAATTAAAAGCAGGAAGTATCAAATAAAAAAATACATTTTTAGCTAATAAACGCTTAATAATAAGAATATATGAATTGCCCTTACAAGAAATTCGTACAAACAAATTTTTTAAATATAAAGAGGGAATAGTATATTTAGGATTAAAATAAATTACATAATATGAATATTAGAAAAGGAAATCCTGAAGACATGGAATCGGTTTTGGGATTAATACAGGAGTTGGCAATATTCGAAAAAGAACCGGAAGCCGTTGTCATTACTGTAGAGGATTTAGTACGTGACGGTTTTGGTGAAAAACCATTATTTAATGTTTTTGTGGCAGAAATTGAAGATGAATCAAGCAACAAAGAAATAGTTGGAATCGCTCTTTATTATTATCGCTACTCTACCTGGAAAGGAAAAACCATACATCTTGAAGATTTAATCGTAAAAGAAAAAATGCGAGGCACAGGTTTAGGATCTGCTCTTTATGCCGAAATCATGAAACAAGGCAAAAAAGATAATGTTCGAAGAGTTGAATGGAATGTTCTGGCCTGGAATACGCCAGCCGTTAATTTTTACAAAAATTCAGGCGCCAGAATTCTGGAAGACTGGCAAGTAGTTCAAATGGATGAAAACGGAATTAATTCGTTCCTAGAAAAATTATAAAATAAAATAAATAAAACCAGATTTCACTCAAGCCCCGAATCTGAAATCTAAAACCTGAAATCTAAAATTAAAAATGAGAGTATTTAAATTTGGTGGAGCATCAGTTAAAGATGCCGATGGAATTAAAAACGTATACGACGTTTTACAAAAAGTAGGTTATGAAGATGTAATTTTGGTCGTTTCGGCGATGGGAAAAACTACAAATGCTCTTGAAGTTGTGATCAAGAATTATTTTGATAAATCGACAGAGTTGAATTCATCGGTACAAGAAATAAAAAAATATCACAATCAAATTTTATTAGATTTATTTGAGGATGAAAAACATGAGGTTTTTACTGCTGTAAAAGCGCAGTTTTCTGAATTAGAATATTTCCTGGCGCATAACAAATCGCCTAATTACAATTTTGTTTACGATCAGATTGTAAGTTTTGGAGAATTGATTTCGACTACGATCTTAAGTCATTATATGAATTACAGAGGAATTCAGACACAATGGCTGGACGTTCGTAACTTCATTAAAACAAATGCTAATTACAGAGATGCCGAAGTTGATTGGGAAGCTACTCAACAATTGATCAGCAAAAATGTAAAACGCAAAATATTAAACATTACACAAGGATTTTTAGGCGCGGATGAGAATAACTTTACTACAACTCTTGGTCGTGAAGGTTCTGATTATACGGCCGGAATTTTTGCTTATTGCCTAAATGCCGAAAGTGTAACGATCTGGAAAGACGTTCCTGGAGTTATGAATGCCGATCCGCGTTATTTTGAAAATGCAAGTTTACTGAACCAAATCTCGTATCGTGAAGCGATCGAATTGGCTTTTTACGGCGCAACGGTCATTCACCCAAAAACATTGCAACCCTTACAGAAAAAAGAAATTCCTTTATATGTAAAATCATTCATCAACCCATTATTAAAAGGAACTTGCGTTTCTAAAGGTGTTGATTTGGAGCCCCAATATCCTTGCTTTATTGTAAAAAGAAACCAGCTTTTGATCTCGCTATCGTCAATTGATTTCTCTTTTATTATGGAAGAAAACATCAGCGAGATTTTTGCATTATTTCATCAATTCAAAATAAAAGTAAATTTGATTCAGAATTCTGCCATTAGTTTTTCTGTTTGTGTGGAAGATAAGTTTGAGAATTTCAATGAACTGAATTCGATTCTTTCGAAAAAATTCAAGGTAGATTATAACGAAAATGTGACTTTATATACGATTCGTCACTTTACAGAAAATGCAGCCGAAACTGTTGAAGCAAACAAAACTGTTTTACTAAAACAAGTAAGCCGCGAGACGATGCAGATTGTTACTAAAGAGATTAATAACTAAATCTTTTTTATAAAGTTAATTATTTCAATTCAAATACATTTAAGAAAGGCTTCGCATAATTGTGAAGCCTTTTTGTTTAATTTTTGCCCTTATTTAAATTTCTAATAATGATTTTCAAATCTTCAATTTGCAATTCATATTGTTTGATTATTTTTCGATAAACACTAAGCATAGCAACTTCAGTCAACCGTTCTTCATTTATTAAATTTTCACTTAATGAAGATTTTGATTCCTTCCTCACCAAATCTTCCGGTGTTATTTCAAAAACCTCACAGATTTTATTAAAATGACTTGCCCACGAACTACTTTCGCCTCGTTCCATTCTTGCATAAGCAGATAATGATATATGTAAAAAATCTGCCATTTGCTCTTGTGATAATTTTTTAGATTGCCGTAGCGTTTTAAGCTTTTTTCCTATAATTCTATTCATAATTAACATTTTTACAAAAGTAAACATAAGAAATATTTTACAATAGTTCGTTTTTAGGTTTTAAAAAACCGATTTCAGGTTGAGACTTTTTTCTGACTCATTGTAAATTTGAAAAATATTAACTCTTAAATCTTATAATTATGAAAAAACTAGAATTGAAACAAATGGAGATTTTAATAGGTGGTCAACAAGCAATGGAAGCAGACCAATATGATGGAACATTTGATGATGGGAGAAGAATTAGTCTTGATTGCGGAATAGGTTTGACTGGATTAGCTCTAACAGTTGTAGGTGCCGCCGCAGTTGTTACTACAGGCGGCGCTGCTCTTTTTGCTGCGAGTTTCATAGTTGGCTCTATCGGAACTGCACGAGCATGCTAAAAATAATCTTGTAAAATGAAAAAACTGAATTTACAATTTAAGAAATGGCTCTACTTTGTTCTTTTATTCACAGCATGTGGGCTTACAGGTTACCATATTAATAGATATTTACAAACTAAGGACTTATATTTTCTATTTAATGCTTTAGCAATGCTATTATTAGCTATTGGGAGTTTTATTCAGTGGAAACATATTTTTAAGATTTTAAAGTAAATTATCTTATTTATCATCCGCTCTATTTAACATTAGGATTTATATCTACTTTATAAATGAAATAGCCTAAAAACGAACAAGTAAGCAATTTATTACAATAAAATATTTTTAAATTTAAACGCATTGTTCATAAATGAATAATGCGTTTTTCACAAAAAGCAATACATCTAATAAATGAAAAACACTTTACTTAGATATGGTTTACTTTCGATTTCTTATATCATTATAACAGAAATAACAAATGAAATTATCAATTTAAAAGATCTTCTTCGTAATTTTTTAATCGATTTTTTGTCTAAAGATCAAATAAACAGCTATTTTGAATTCCAAGATAAGTGGCATTGGTTAAATCATCTATACATTCCATTAATAATTTTAGTTAAAACCTTAATAATCGCCACAACACTGTACATTGGCTTATTCATATTTACAAAAGAAACAAAATTTAAAAATTCTTGGAATGTGGTAATAAAAGCAGAATTCATTTTCATTTTAGTCCCAATCATTAAAATTATCTGGTTTTATTTTTTCCAAACCAGCTATACATTAGATGACATTCAAAATTTCTATCCGCTATCAGCTTTAAACATTATAGGATATAAAGATTTGGAAGCTTGGTTTATTTATCCCTTTCAAGTGCTCAACTTATTTGAACTTTCTTATGTAATTTATTTAGGATTTCAAATTGGCGAATTAACCAATACAAATACCGATTATGGATTAAAAATTGTTGGCTTAAGTTATGTACCCTGTTTATTGCTATGGGTTGCCACAGTAATGTTTTTTACACTTAATTATAGTTAAATCACAAAATGAAAATACATTTCAAGTCTCTGTTAGTCTTATTATTTATAGTCATTCTTATTTTATTAAGTTATCAAATAACATCTAAAATAAATCACAAAAATGAAATAGCTCAAAACATAAAAACCATTCCCGAATTTTCTTACCAAAACATTAAAGGAGGAATTTTTAGCAATCAAAACTTAAAAAAAGAGAACGCAACTATTTTCATTTATTTTAGTACTGAATGTGAGTTTTGCAATGAAGAAGCTAAAATGATTAAAGACAATATTAAAAGCTTAAAAAATTTTCAATTGATTTTTGTGTCATTTGAAAAACCAGAAAACATAAAATTATTTTCTCAAAAACATCAATTGTCCAATTATGATAATGTTTATTTTTTATGTGATAGCAAAGTTACTTTCGCTTCTACATTTGACGTTACTACACTACCTTGTTTAGTACTTTATGATAAAAACTTCAATTTACTTGAGAAAATAAAAGGACAAACAAAACCAGAAATTTTGATTAAAAAATTGGAAACTGAATAATGAACTTAAAATATATTGAAAAAACCCATACATTGCAACTTGATCAATCAGATTGTGGTGTTGCTTGTTTATTATCAGTTATAAAGTTTTATAAAGGCAGTAATTCTGTAGAAAAAATTAGAGAATTAAGCGGTACAACGAAGCAAGGAACTACAATGCTGGGTTTGCATCAGGCAGCAAACCAACTAGATTTCACGGCTGATGGTTGCGAAGCCGATATTCAAGCTCTGATTGACCATAAACAACCTGTAATTTTACATGTAATAATCGAAAATAAATTACACCATTATATAGTTTGTTATGGTTATAATGAAAAAGAAGGATTTCTAATTGGAGATCCTTCAAAAGGAATATACCTTTTATCGATACACGAATTAGAAAAAAAATGGGCTTCAAAAACTTGTTTAATACTAGCGCCAAATGAAAATTTCATAACTGAAAAGAAAGCTAAAAAAACTCAGATAAAATGGTTTCTTGACTTATTAAAGGAAGATTATAAACTTATTTGGATTTCTATTTTATTAGGGGTCTTTATTGCAGGTTTAGGAATGTCAATGGCATTATTTTCACAGAAATTAATCGATGATATTCTTCCGTCACATAATATCAAAAAGCTAATCTCCGGAATTCTATTATTAACCATTTTACTTTTAGCCAGAGTTGCAATTGCTGTTTTAAGACAATATTTTTCACTAAGGCAATCAAAGGATTTCAATAACCGAATAAACAATACCTTTATTTCCTCACTTTTACACCTCCCAAAATCCTTTTTTGACAGCAGAAAAGCTGGAGACCTTGTAGCGAGATTAAATGATACACAGCGCATACAAAGTGTTATTAGAATGTTCTCGAGCACCTTAATAATAGATGTTTTAGTTGCTATTATATCGTTAATATTCCTGTTTAGCTATTCTTGGAAACTGGGTTTGATGTCTTTATTTTGTTTACCCATTTATTTTTTTATAATTTATAGAAACAATAAAAAAATAATTGAGTCACAAACGGAAATCATGCAAAGTTATGCAATCAACGAAAGTAATTATATCAATACTATTCAAGGAATTTCGACCATAAAAAACGATAATAAACAAGCTGTTTTCAAACAATTAAACGAATATATTTTTGCAAATTATCAAGAAAAAATATTCAATCTTGGAAAAATAAATATCACTCTTTCGTGGCAATCTGGATTTGCCAGTGTTCTTTTTTCAATTGGAATTTTGATTTATACATCAATCCAAGTATTTAATAAGGAAATTAAGATTGGTGAGTTAATGGCAATTTTAGGAATTGTAGGTTCATTGCTACCATCAATCGCAAATTTGGCTTTAATATCAATCCCAATAAATGAAGCCAAAATTGCTTTTAATAGAATGTATGAATTTGCAACTATAAAAAAAGAAAACGAAGAAGGAGTAGAAATTAATGAAATCAACCAAATCTCAATCCAAAACCTATCCTTTAGATTTGCAGGAAGAAGTGAACTTTTTCACGATTTAAACATAGAAATTGAAAAAGGAAAATTTACGGCTATAGTTGGAGAAAGTGGAAGTGGAAAAAGTACATTGGGACAGATCTTACAACGCTTTTATTCGTTTGAAAATGGAAATATAATTGTAAATAACAAACATAAACTTCACAAGATTGGCCTTAAAAACTATAGAGATTTATTGGGTGTGATTCCTCAGGAAATTACAATATTCAATGGGAACGTAATTGATAATATCCTTTTAGGAACGAGTGACTCTCCCGAAAACGTATTTAATTTTATTCAGGAATATCGATTTGAAGATTTTTTCAATCAATTACCACAAGGTTTAGCCACAATTATTGGTGAAGAAGGCATTAATCTAAGCGGCGGACAAAAACAAGTTATTGCTGTGGCAAGAGCTTTATACAAAAAACCACAATTTTTAATTCTTGACGAAGCTACCTCAGCAATGGATAGAAATACAGAAAACTTCACCATGAATCTGTTTCAAAAAATAAAACCAAATTGTGCCATTTTATTTATCTCACACCGATTGAATAAGCTTAAAAACATAGCAGACAACATTTATATCTTAGAAAATAAAACTATAACAAAATCTGGCAATCACGATGAGTTAATGAAAACAAGTAATTTTTACAGCAATTATTGGCAGGAAATAATTTAAAAAACAAACAATCATGATAGTAAAGCAAAAAAAAATAGTAGACGATTATGAGAATGGAAAATACAGCTTGGATCTATAATTTTGTTTCTTTAATAGATTTAATTTTTAATAAAAAACAGATAATTATTTCAATTCAAATATATTTAAGAAAGGCTTCGCATAATTGTGAAGCCTTTCTTATAACCCATTTTATGCGTTTATCGCATAAGGAATTTCATAAATAGTATGTAGTTTTGAAAAAGTGAATTAAAAGCATTTTGCTATTATGAAAACCAGAACTACGCGTTTTATTATCAATTATATCATAAGCACTCTTTATATAGTAATATTATTTAGGATTATGTTTTTTGAGGATCATGAATCTTTTACAGAAAAAATAGCGCTTCACAAAGCCGATCCAAAAATGTATCTGGCGCTTTTACTTTGTTTTATTAGCTTGTTTTTATTGCGTTGGGGAATGAAATTTCCGAAAACTTCTTAACAAAAAAAAACATTTAATGAATGTATAGTCTTTAACTATCTCGCCCTGTTATTCTCACTCTGCTCAATTTCTGATTTTTTATACGTTGCCTTTTTTGAATTTCCAAAACTATAAGTGGCAATCAATTTAAAGTAATTGGTGGTATACGTTCTGTGATAATAGATTTCGGTTTGTCCTACGTCATAATTACCAGAAACCATAAAGTCATGAAAGATATCATTTGCGGTAAAATTGAGCTTTAGCGCCTCTTTAAAAAAGTTTCTTTCGATTCCTACCGTAACTGTCGACCTGCTATTTTCACTTCGTAATCCGTAACTCTTATCACCCAAATACCACGCTAATAATTGTATTTTAAAAAGATTCGGAATGGTAAATGTATTATTCGAATACAGATAGATTTGAGGTTTAACCGGACCCAAAGCATATTCATAAAAATTATCGATCGATTTACTTAAATTCATACTAATTGTATTTGTTGAGTTCCACCATTTGTTTGTAAATGATCTTGAAAGCGAAGTAAAAAAAGTATGTTCTTTTTCTATATTTAATGATCTCAAAATATAACTGTTGGGCGTATCGCCACGCAAAGCAGCTCCAGAAATTGGATCGGTTTTATAAGTATATCCTATTTTAAAATCGAATTTTTTGTACATCGCACCAATTTCAAAGGCATGAACTTTTTCGGGCAATAAATTAGGATTTCCTTCTATAGTGGTAAACGGATCCTGATAAATAACAAACGGATTCAAACCCTGATATCGTGGTCTTGTTACTCTGGAAACATACGACACATGCGCTTTCAAATCATCCGAAACATCCATATTTAGTAACACATTCGGGAAAAAATTGCCATAACTTTTTTTGAATTGCTGAATCCCGTTTGCAGTAGTATGCAAATTATAACTCGTCCATTCGCCCCGGGCGCCAAAAGAAAAATTAAACTTCTTTCCTAATGAACTTCCATAATTAAAATAAACCGAACTGATTTTTTCTACGTATTTAAAATCACTCGAAAGTTTATTATCCGGTTCAAAACTGCCATTTTCTGCATCAGAAATCAGAAAATCTGTTCCTGATTGTACTTTCGCATTGCTGTATTTTGCTCCAGTTTCGAGCTTTGTATTTTCATTTATCTTTTTAGAATAATCTGCCTGAATGCTTATAATATCAATTGTATTGTCAACATTATTCTTCAAATACTTTTCAGCATTTAGTTTGTCAACCCAACTATTTTCATCAATAAAATCTTTTATAGTTCCGTTATAATTGGAGTATTGCGTTCCTATAAATAACGACGAACCTTTACTATCTGTTATGGCATTATAATTTAGATTAATGAACTGATTCAGCAGCACATCATTTTTAGCAATATCCGTGGCATAAAAGCTGTTTCCAACATTATTACTGATGGAATTTCGGCTTTCTACAACTCCGCCTAAATCTTCAATATTCCCGTTATAGGCCAAGGAGATATAATTCTTTTCAGAAAAAACATATTGCAATCCAAACCCAAAATTAGAGTAATTATTAAACTGTCTTTTCCAATCTGTAGTTAATTCAGATTGCATATATTCCTCCGGATTAGGTCGCGTTCTGGTTGTATATAACAATTCGCGGCCTTTGCCCAATTGCAATCCGTAGTTGGTTATAAACGAAAATTTACCTTTGGTATAATTAAAATCCAGCAATGTATTGGTACTTGTTCCTGCGAATTCTGAAACTGTAATTTGCTGACTTGCGCTTCCTAATATTCCGTTTTCGATATTTTTTTTGGTAATAATATTGATAACTGCTTTTCCTTCGGCATCATATTTTGAAGAAGGATTTGAGATTACTTCAATCTTTAAAATTTGCGAAACCGAGATTGCAGCAAAACGTTCGTAATTAATCAAAATTCCGTTAAGGTAAATAATCGCTTCGCCTTTTCCCAGAACACTAATCTGTCCTTCGGCTACAATAACATTCGGAACTCTACCTAATAATTCATTAACAGAACTGCTTGTCGAAAGCAAAGTGTTGGCGACATTCACATCAATATTTCCGTTTGCACCATATTTTAATAATGACGTTTGCTTTTTAATGACAACTTCATTCAATTCATTGCTTGGATTTTTAATTTTCTCGGGAATGGTTTGCTTAGATTGTGCTTTTATTGCTAAGGCATAAAAAAGAAAACAATAGATGTGAATGAAAACAGTAACTGGAAACCTCATAAGAATTGGTGATTTAAAATTTGACTTTGTTTGCAACAAAAGTCTTTTGTAAATCGTCAAACGAGGTAATCAAAAGAGAAATCAGGAGTACGAATTTATAAATTCAAACTCGTTTTAAACCTGTAAAGCCTGTAATTGATAATTCAAAGGTGTTGTTCCTGTATGTTTTTTAAAGGCCGAAAAGAAAGTCGATTTAGAATTGAAACCTACATCATAACCTACAGATTCTAACGTCAGTTTATCATTTGATGTGATGATTTTACAAGCTTCCTTTATTCTGAATTCGTTTACAAAACTGGTAAAATTCTTATTCAGGTTATTGTTTAAAAACTGTGATAGCTGATGAGTCGAAATATTCATCTCCTGTGATACATCCTGTAAACTTAAATTTGGATTTTTATACAAGCTTTTTGCGTTCATTATATTTTCCAGCTTTTCGGATAAAATTGCGGCTTCGGTCGAATCTATTCTCTTGCCTGAATATTTTTGATTGTTGAGCAGAAATAAATCGTCTGTTTTTTTTCGATATAAAAGAATCGAAATAATGAGGTAAAGAATAAAAGAAAAAACAATTGCACCGCTAATATATGTAGCCGCCGGTGCACGCATTATGGCAAGAAAATAAAAAAGAAACAGGAGAAAATTGCCTAGAAAAATCATTCCAAACCACTTTTCTGCAGGAGTTGTTTTGTGTTTTCTATTTACAATTTTTGCTACTATTTCTCTGATCGTAAAGCCAGAGAAAACAATGTGAGCAAACCATTGAAAATAAATAATCCATATAAAAATTTGGTTCCAAAGCAAAGGATAATATTCGTACGGATAAATAATCCCAACCGAAACAATCAATATTGCCCAGAATAAAAGTATGAGTTTCCAGGATTTCGGTATTATATTAATTTCAGCAACGGCTGATTTCAGGAAATAATATAAAAAGGGACCAATAAAAAAGCAAGCGGTTAACCCCAATTGCAAATACAATTTTGGCAACGTGGGATTAAAATATACAAATACCGATTTTCCAATTCTGATACTTAATGCGAATAACAATGCACCCAAAAAATAATTGGTCAGGAACTTTTTTTTGGTAAAAAAGAAGAAATACACACTTAAAATAATTCCATTAAAAACTCCTAATGCGCTAAAAAAGAATAAGAGTTCTTTACTGGTATCCATAATTTAAGTTTGTTTTATCTTCACAAAGCTAAAAAAAATTATGACTTTAAAGATTTTTTATCCTCTTTCAAATCCTTAATCACTTTTTTCAATTCTTTGATACGCTTCTCATATTGCTCAATTATTTGATCGGATAATTGATCTGCATCATTAATAAAAGATACTCCCCTATTATTGAGATCTACTTTTAGTAAGTCTTCCGGAGTTATTCCAAAAATTTTACAAATGGTTAAGATATGATTTGCCCATGAACTGCTTTCGCCGCTTTCCATTCTGGCATATGCTGATTGTGATATATGAAGACAATCTGCCACTTCTTCTTGTGACATTTTTTTATTCTTTCGGAGTATTTTAAGTTTATTACCTACAACAACATTCATATTTTATGGTATTTTTCCTTATAAACCAATAGAGGGCGATTTTATAAAAATATACTCACAAAAAAAGACTTTTATTTTTTAATAAAAAAACAACTATAAATTACGTATTAAAATACCCGATAATCACATAATAACAAGCCTTACAAAACAGTAATTTAGACTTGCCAAAAAACAAATAGAAATTACCTGAAATCAAGGATAAGATCTATTAAAAAATTTAACCCCTAAAATCTAAATAATATGAGTAATCCATCATTGTTTTTATGTCTTTCAATAATAGTTATTGCGCTTGGCTACCGATTTTCAAAAAAGTATCGTTAAAAATACCTCTGCAAATTAGTTCGTAATAATAACTTTAAAGTGCTAAAAAAATCATGGGGATCAACAATAAACCTGATCAGGAAAATCAAAACGAATGGAATAATGATCCTGATAACTGGATTTGGGGAATGTTTTATTATAATCCAAAAGACAATAGATTGTTTCCTCCTAAAGGAATAAAAGAATTGGGCTGGACGATTAATTTTGCCAATCCAAATTCTGTTTTTATAGCTTTGATTGTAATTGCAATTCTTCTTATTCTGACAGAACACACCAACACTTAAATTCAAAAAACCGGGTAATTACTCCTGATTAATATTCATTACCACATGAAATTCTTCCTATTCAAATATAGCATGGCTATTATAAGCTGTCTGTATTTAGCATACTTTTTTTATAGCCCGGATCACACTGGCAACATGATAAAATCCGGGACATCAATTGTATTGGCACTATTAATTTCGATCTCGATGTTCAGTCAGATAAAAACCAGAAAATAGATCGAAAAACACACATTCAATCTCCAAAATACAGACTCGGAATTTCCCAATTATAAATACTACTTTTGATTTTTTAGAGTTAAAGTATTTATGTTGAAAAAATTACTGTTTTTAACGGTTTTGATCTGGTATTCCGGCCTTCAGGCACAGGAAACGGAATCATCGTACAAAACCAAAAAAGTAATTATAAGCCGGGATACGATTCATCTCGAAGAAGTTAGTATCAATTCTGCTTTTTTCAAAATATTAAATACTAAAAACGAACCTTTAGATTCCAGTTTTTATAAGATTGATTTTCAAAAAGGAACTTTGATTTTGAATGAAAATGCCGGTTCAGTTTCGGATACTTTAATTGTAAATTATCTAAAATATCCTGATTTCTTAACCAAAGAATACAGTCTGTACAAATCTGATCAAGTTGTGACCAATGATATTGGTTCTGAAAAATTATACCGAATTGATAATACCAACACTAAAAAAGTTACGCCATTTGATGGCTTACAAACTTCAGGAAGTATTACTCGCGGCGTTACGGTCGGGAACAATCAAAATACAGTTTTAAACTCTAATCTAGACCTTCAGATTACCGGAAAAATCTCTGATAAAATTAGTATTCGGGCTTCGCTTCAGGACAATAACATACCGTTGCAGGATGGCGGTTATTCGCAAAAACTCGATCAATTTGATAATATTTTTATTGAATTATTCAGCAATGACTGGAATATTCGTGCGGGAGATGTTTTTTTGGAGAACAGAAAAACCCAATTTTTAAATTTTAATAAAAAAGTACAAGGTCTTTCAACCAGTTTTAATTTTGGTACAGAGGAAAGCAAAACCAATATTTTTGCCTCGGTGGCTTTTGTAAAAGGACAATACGCCAAAAGTACTTTT
>Ga0247740_1000206_pt1 | contig 31763 bp, 34 predicted proteins | sample UWRJL148409B2_FD_180942 | JGI IMG/M metagenome (GOLD analysis project Ga0247740, IMG submission 180942) | Plant litter microbial communities from Arlington Agricultural Research Station in Wisconsin, United States - UWRJ-L148-409B-2 | ecosystem: Environmental > Terrestrial > Plant litter >...
GAAACTCTCCTTCACGGTCTCGTTGTCGCCCTCGGGACCCTCGCTCAGCTGGGGAGGCGTGACCTCTGCCCAGTTGTCCACGACGCGCATGCTGTCGGTCACGAGCCAGACATTGCCGTTGACGAGGTTGTTGAGTGCGATGACGTTCTTGTTCACCCGGAACTCGAGGACCGAGTCGCTCGAGACGTTGGGAATGTCGTCGATGTAGGGGTCCTTGCCCTCGCAGACACCGAGGTAGCGCTGGCTCGATGCCCAAGCGCCATGGATGCACGCCCCCAGCACCACCGGAGCGGACACCTGATCGCCCGAGGCAGCCGGCGACGACACGTCGGCGTCCAGCGTCTCGACGTTGCCGTCGAACGCCACGCGCAGCAAGGAGTCAGCCGTTGCCACCACGGCGAAGTCGCGGTCGGCACCCGCCTGCTGAAGGCGCAGGGCGGTGCCGGGGAGCGCGATCGGCGAGCCACCGTCGATGAGGATCGCGTTGCTCTCACGGTCGAGGATCACGGCGTGGTCGCCGACTGCGGTGAGGTCGAAGTCCGTCACGTGCACGGACGCCTTCTCGACCGGGAGCGCACCGGCGTCGATCCGGTAGAGCGCTTCGTCCTTGGGGGACACCGCGAACACGACGCCGTCCAGTGTCGCCACGGCACGAGCATCCTTGCCGAGGGTGGCGACGGGATCGGTGGCCTCGGGGTCGAACTGGAGTTCGGCGTCCGTGTTGACGATCCACAGCGCGCCGTCGCTGGGCCGCAGGATGGTCATGCTCGAGCCGCCGTAGGTGACCTGGGCGCCCTGGGGCACGGTGATGTTCTGGCCCAGGCTCACGTAGGCGGGGTCGATGCGCTCGACCGAGGAGAGTCCCTCGTCGTACACGAAAACGTCGTCGCCGTGCTGCATGACGTCGAACGAGGCGGACGCCATCGTCACGCCGCCGTTGAGCTCGGCGATCTGCATGTTCAGACGGCCGGTCAGCGCCGCGCTGCCGTTCGTGACCCAGACGTCGCGCGACATCAGGTCGACGTCCGACACGGGGAAGCCCTGGTGGAGTACTGCCAGCGTTACGGGGGTGGCGATGAGAACAGCGAGGGCAGCAACGGAGGCGGTCCGCTTGCTATCACGAAGCCGCGTCAGGAATGCCACTCGTCACCCTTTCGCGGTCTTGACGATGCCTCGCATTACGAGCATCGGGCTCGAACTTAGCAGTTGACGAATCCTCTGAAAAACCTGATAGGCCATTCGGGTCGGCCCGGGGTCCCCCCAGAAAGGGGGGTGCCTCGTCGCGGACGTTCAGCGCCGGGGGCGAAGGCCTAGGGAAGGCAGGCGGAGAGGGGCTCGGGCGACAATTCGCCGCTGCGGCGCACGTACACGTCGATGCAGACCGTGGTCCCGACTGCGACGTCGGGAATGGTCGCCGCGGACTCGGTGGTCGGCACCCTCTCGCCGTCCCCCGCGCCGTCCGTTCGCTCCCAGATGAAGCCGTCGCCGTCGACCGGATCGGGATTCGCCCAGGTGAACGTCACGGTCGTTCCGTCCGCGGTCGCGGACACCAGCTGGGGTGTCGGCACGGCGCCGGTCTGCAGGGGTCCGGTGTCCGGATCCGCTTCCACCTCGGTCGGTCGGTCGGCCGCCGACTCGGGCGCCGACCCCAGGTTCGTCGCGATCACCACTCCCACGACCGCGGCGACCACCACCGCGACCACCACTCCGACGATGACGCCTACGCGCCTCGGCTTCGGGGTCGCCACGACGACGGCTGGGGACTCCGCGCCGATCACGGTCGGAGTCGGAGTCCCACCAGGGCGGATAACGGTGTGGTCGATCACCGGAGTGGGAGCACCCCGCACCACCGTCGCCTCGGTCACGGGCATACGCGGCACCGGTGCCACGGGCGCCTGGGCCGCGATCGAGGTGACGTTACGGGCGCGCGTCGCGTCCTCGTGGTCGTCGTCGGTCCGGGCCTCCGGCTGCGGGACCACCAGGTTGGGCACATCGATCGTGGTCGGCGCGTACGAGAGCTCGAGCTCGACGCGCTGCAGGGCGCGTGCGAAGTCGACGGCGGTGGCGAACCGCTGCTCCCGGTGGGTCGCCATTCCCTTTCGCAGCACCGCGATCAGCGACGGCGGCACGTCGGCCCGCTCCATGGGCGTGATCGCACCGCGCTCGATGCGGCTGATCAGGTCGAGCGACTGGTTCGACCGACCCGTGATCTCGAACGGGGTGCGGCCCGCGAGCAGGGTCCAGATCGTTGCGGCGAGCGAGAACACGTCCGACCGCACGTCGGGCTTCGGATCCTCATCGAACATCTCGGGCGGCGACCAGGGGATCGACATCCCCACCGACTGGCTGCCCGTAGTGGCTCCGGACTGCGCGAGCTCCTCCCGGGTCGTGGTCATGCTGACGAGGTCGTCCTCGAGCGCCGACGAGATGCCGAAGTCGGTGAGCGCCGGCCAGCCGTAGCTGTTGGTGAGCACGTTGGCGGGCTTGATATCGCGATGGAGGATGCCCGCCACATGGGCCGTGGCGATGGCACTGGACAGCCGCACCCCGGTGCGCAGCGCCTCGGTCACCGTCAGCGGATGCCGCTTGTACTGCTCGGCGAGGTTCTGCCCCGACAGGTACTCCATGATCAGGTACGGTCGCCCGTCCTCCGCGACATCGGCGTGGTAGATCTTCACGATGTACGGATGCTCGAGCTGCGCCATCAGGTTCGCCTCGGCCACGAAGGCGGCCCGACCCGCGGGGGTCAGCCCGTCGGCGAGCAGCACCTTGACGGCCACCTGACGCTTCGGCAGGTGCTGGTCGTAGAGGAACACGTCGGCGAAGCCGCCAGAACCGAGCAGGCGGGAGTAGGTGAACCCACGCAGCACGGGCGGGTCGCTCGACCGCCGGTTCACGAGGCCTCGCAGACCGTCAGGGTGGCGCCGTCGCCGAGGTCGATGATCGTGCCGACGATGACGGCGGCGGGCTCCCCCGGCCGCAGCTTCTGGGACGGCCTCCCGGGAAGCACGATCGCCGTGCCGTTGCTCGAGTGCAGGTCGGTGACCACGACCGTCCCACCGTCGGACGAGATCTGCACGTGGGTGCGGGAGATGTCCTGGTTCGGGGTGTTCATGCTCACGAGGCGCGGCACGCTACCGCCCGGCACGCGTGTGGCGCTCGGGGCACGGCCGATCACCAGGGTCTGATCGAGATTCTCGCGTCCGCCCGTGGAGAGCTCGAGGTAGAAGGAGGGCCCAGCGGGCACCTCGGGCGTGGCGGCGCCTCTCGCCGCACGGCGCTGGGCCCGCAGGGCGGCGATGTCAGCCATCACCACCGTGCGGTCGTCGGGGTCGCCGTCCACGAGTTCGTCGGGGGCCGGCAGCGACGGGGCAGGCGCTGGGAACGCCGGGGACGCCGGAGCCGGCGGTGGCGGTGCATCGGCGACGGTTCGGACCGCGGCATCCTCCACCTCGCGGAACACCGTCGCGCCGAAGAGGTGGTCGTAGCCCGAGGCCTCGGCAACTGCGGGCACCGTCGAGGAGGGAGGCGGAGCCGAGATCATCCCGGGTCGGGACGCGGCGACAGGCGCCTCGGGAGCAGGCGGTGGCGGTGGCGGTGGCGGCGCGAGCTGGCGTTCCGGGACGGGGTCGGGCTCCGGCGTCGGTTCCGGCTCGGACTCGGGCTCGGGCTCTGGCTCGATGACGGGTGCCGGCTCAGGCTCGACTGCGGGCTCCGGCGCCAACTCGGGCTCGGGTTCCGGCACGGCGACCGTGGCCGGAGCGACTATCGGCACCGGGACAGGCGCAGGAATAGGCGCTGGTGCGGCAGGAGGGGCCGCCGCCAGCGGAGCGGTGCCCGCGCTGGAGGCCGTCGCGATGCCCACGCGGAGCCCGCTCGCGATCGCTACTCCGCTGAGAAGCGGCACGCCCCGCTCGTCGTTCGCGGCGTTCGACAGCCGGATGTCGAACCCCAAGACGGTGTCGACGACCTGCTCTACCCAGCTCGATACCCCCACGCCGCTGATGGTGCGGCCCGCCACGCCGTCCGCGATCGTGACGACGGCGTCGCCGCGAACGAGCACCGTCGTCGCTGCGGTTTGAGTCGCTCCCACCAGGACGAAGTCGGGCGCGGAGGTGAGACCCGAGCTGACGATCTGATCCAGGATGACGCCGGGGGACGACCCGTCGAGCACGAGCGTCCAGAGCGCTGCCGTGCGCTCCGACGTTGCGGGCAGGTCGATGGCGAGCAGCACGCCGCCGTGCACCAGCACCGACCATCCGGTCGGCGAGGGCGTGTACGAGATTGCGGGCACGATGAGTCCTAGATTCGGGGAAGTGTCTCTTGCAGGTGGGCGGGGAGGGCGTCTGACTCGTCGACTGCCGCATGCGGTGCGGCAACGGCATCCACTGAAGCTCGCAGGACGACGACCGATATGTTGTCGCTGCCCCCGGACGCGAGGGCGGCCGCGACCAGACGATCCGCCGCAGACTGGTCCGTCAGCGCCAGGGTGAGCACCTCTTCGATGGCCCGATCGTCGAGTTCCTTGGTGAGTCCGTCGGAGCAGATGACGAAGCCCTGGGGGCCGCCGGCCGGGAGCAGCCAGACGTCGGGGTTAAGCACCGTACCGATGCCGATCGCGCGGGTGATCACGTTGCGATCGGGATGCACGGCCGCCTCGTCCGCGCTGATAAGACCCTCGTCCACCATCTCCTGAACTGCCGAGTGGTCGACGCTCACTTGGACGAGGGTTGTCCCGTCCCAGCTGTAGACGCGGGAGTCTCCGACGTTGAAGGCCATCCAGTGCAGGCTGAGGCCGACATCGTCCTGCACGAGGGCGACCCCGGAGAGGGTCGTACCGGAGAACTCGTCACCGGTGAGTTCGCGCACGGCATCGTTCGCCTGACTGATCGACTCGATGATGACCGCCGACGTTGTGGGCCTGCCTTCAGGAAGCCGGGAGAGCAGGATCCGCGCAGTCTCCTGGCTGGCGACGTCGCCGGCCGCATGGCCGCCCATGCCGTCGGCCACCAGGAACAGGGGCGGGACGGCAAGGAGGCTGTCCTCGTTGACCTTGCGGACCAGCCCCGTGTCGGTCGCCGAACTCACATCGAAGGTGACCCGGGCGAACGGCAGGGTCCACGTGTACTCCTGGCCTGCGCCCATCCCACTCCTCATCGACAAGCGTCGTGACGGAGCGCAAAGTTGAGCACTGCTCGCTGGACGTTAGGACATAACGTAGCAATATTCAGCTATGCCCGTGCGCGGTGCGAGCGGGTCCCCGCCCGGCCCAGGATCAGCTGTCGACCGATTCCTTGTTCTTGTCGATCCGGATCTTCACGAGGCTCGCGATCGTCGCGATCGCCATCGAGGCGATGATGACCGCGAGAGACGTCCAGGTGGAGATCTCGGGCGCCCACTCGACGTGCTGGCCGCCGTTGATGAACGGAAGCTCGTTCTCGTGGAGGGCGTGGAAGAACAGCTTCACGCCGATGAACGCGAGGATGAACGCGATGCCGTAGTGCAGGTACACGAGCTTGTCGATCAGATCGCCGAGCAGGAAGTACAGCTGCCGGAGGCCCATGAGCGCGAAGATGTTGGCCGTGAACACGAGGAACGGGTCGGTCGTGATGCCGAAGATCGCCGGGATCGAGTCCAGCGCGAAGATCAGGTCGGTCGTGCCGATGGCGATGAACACGACGAGGATCGGCGTGAACACCTTCTTGCCGTCGATCACGGTACGCACCTTGCCGCCGTCGAACTCGTTCGAGATGGCAATGCGCTTGCGCAGGAAGCGGATCACGCCGTTCTCGGCGTCCTCCATGTCGTCGTGGCTCTCGAACGCCTGGCGGATGGCCGTGTACACGAGGAACGCACCGAAGATGTAGAAGATCCACGAGAAGTTCTCGATGAGCTGGGCGCCGAGCAGGATGAAGATACCGCGCAGGATGAGCGCGATCACGATGCCCACCATGAGCACCTCCTGCTGGTACTTCCTCGGCACGCTGAACTTCGTCATGATGATGACGAACACGAACAGGTTGTCGATCGACAGGCTGTACTCGGTCACCCATCCGGCGATGAACTGCCCCGCGTGCTCCGCGTCGCCGAGGATCAGCATGAGCAGCGCGAACACGAGCGCGAGCCCCACGTAGAGCCCCACCCACAGCGCCGACTCCCTGGTACTCGGGATGTGCGGGCGCCGGTAGGCGAGGATCAGGTCGGCCACGAGGATCAGCACGAGGACGATCAGCGAGACGACCTCGAACACCACGGGTAGTGGCGAGATCGAGGTGACGGAGAGTGCAGTCAGCAAGGGGTTCCATTCGAGGGAGGAGGACATGGCAGGGCCCGAAAGTCTCTCCCGCACGAACCTCATTCAAGAGATTGGTACCGCTGGCCCGGAACCGCAACACTGCGTTTCGTACTGACGGGCTCAACGAGGTGGGATACTCCCCTTCGCACCGCCATGTTACAGGGTTGTCACTGTGCCCCGAACACCGCCACGATGTTCGCGACCGCCGGCCCGAGAACGACGATGAAGAGCACGGGCAGGATGCACACCATCAGCGGGAACAGCACCTGCACGGGCACCTTCATCGCCTTCTCCTCGGCGCGCTGACGGCGCTTGGCCCGCAGGTCCTTCGACTGGGTGCGAACCACATTGGACACCGAGACGCCGTAGGCATCCGCCTGCATGATCGCCCGCGCGAAACGCTTGAGGTCGACCACACTCGTGCGTTCGGCGAGCGCCGTGTAGGCCTCCTTTCGCGAGAGCCCCACGCGCATGTCTTGGATGGTACGCATGAGCTCCTGCGCGAGCGGCCCGGAGCCGTGCTCCCCCGCCCGGACGATCGCCGTCTCGAGCCCGAGGCCGGCTTCGATGGAGATGGTGATCTGGTCGAGCGTGTCGGCGAGGTCGGCACGGATGGCCTCCTGCCGCTCCTTCGCCCTGCCCCACACCACCAGATCGGGGCCGAAGTAGGCGGCCACGAGCACCACGAGTGCGAGCAGCACGCGCGCGGGTGCCGGTTGTGCCGAGACGAACATCACACCGAGCAGAACGGCGCCACCCGCCAGTACCAGCTTGGTGCGAACCAGTCTGGGCACCGACCAGTCGAGACCGGCGAGGGAGAGGTTGCGTTCGAGCCGGGCGACGACCGAGGGCGGTGCCCACAACCGAGAGGCCGCAGGGCGCCCCTGAGCCGTGGGATGCACGAGCGCACGAGCACGCGCCGATGCCGTCGTCCGCACCGATGCGGGAGCCAGCGCGAAGGCGAGCACCGGCAGCGCGGCCCCGAGGAGAACGGCGGCGAGGATGATGATCATCGTGGAGTCCATGGCTTCCGGCCTTCCTAGAACTTGATCCGGGTGATGGCGCGCATCCAGATGGCGCCGACGACGAAGAGGATGACCGAGACGACGACCAGGCCGACGCCGATCGACGTGGTCACGAAGACGTTGAGGTACCCGGGTGACAGCACGCTGAGGATCACCGCGATGGCGATCGGCAGGGCCATCAGCACGTTGGCCGACATGCGCCCCTCCGAGCTCAGGGTCTTCACCTGACGACGGATCTGGTTGCGCTCGCGGATCGTCTCGGAGACGTGGTCGAGCACCTCGCTGAGATTCCCGCCCACCTCCCGGTGGATGTCGACAGCCTGCGACGTCCAGGCCAGGTCGTCGCTCTGCATCCGCCGCGCACCACGCCGGATCGCCTCACCGAGATCCATACCGAGGCGGTTCTCGTTGATGATGCGAGCGAACTCCTCCGACGTCGGTGAGTCGGCCTCGCGGGACACGGCGTCGATAGCCCGAGCCAGGCTGTGGCCGGCGCGCAGTCCGCTCGAGATGAGTTGGAGCGTGTCGTCGAGCTGGTCGGCGAACTTCGCGCGACGCCGTGAGGCCCGCACCGAGAGCACGAAGCGCCCGCCGACCGGGACCGCGATCACGAGCGCGACGTAGACGAGCCAGGCCAGTGGCATCCCCGCGAGCGCGGCCACGACCGATCCGACAAGCGCGACCGCGGCCGTGACGAGAGTCACGGTGACGACGTAGGCCCCGGGGCGCATCCGCACTCCCGCGAGCTCGAGGTCATCGACGGAGACGAACGCGAGGTTGCGACGGGCCATGGCTGCGTCCGCCGCGCTGGCGGCACGATCGCCGAGCAGCCGCAGAGCATCGGCCCGGGACATGCCCGGCGCCCGGAAACCCCGGCCGCCGGTGCGGCCGGACGCGAAGAGGGCGTACCCCGCGAGCACCAGCGCGACCGAGATGACCGCGAAGCCGATCCACAGGGTGATCATCGCCAGCCCTCCATGGGCTCGGCGCTGAACAGGCTCTGGTCAAAAGGGATGCCCAACTCGGCGAACCGCTCGGCGAACCGCGGTCGCACGCCGGTGTAGCGAGCCTCGCCGATCACGTGGCCGTCGGCGTCGACGCCCGCCTGGTCGAACGCGAACGCGTCCTGCAGTGTGACGGTGTCGCCCTCCATGCCCAGCACCTCGGTGATCGCCGTGACGCGGCGACTGCCATCGCGGAGGCGGCTGACCTGGATGATCACGTCGACGGCGGAGGCGATCTGCTCGCGCACCGCGCGCAGCGGCAGGTCCATGCCCGCCATGAGCGCGAGTGTCTCGAGTCGCGCGATCGCGTCCCGTGGCGAGTTCGCGTGCACGGTCGAGAGCGATCCGTCGTGGCCGGTGTTCATCGCCTGCAGCATGTCGAGGCTCTCGCCGCCACGGCACTCCCCCACGACGATGCGGTCGGGCCGCATGCGCAGCGCATTGCGGACCAGGTCGCGGATGGTGACCTCGCCCTTGCCCTCGATGTTCGACGGTCGGCTCTCGAGCCGCACGACATGCTCCTGCTGCAACTGGAGTTCGACGGCATCCTCGATCGTCACGATGCGCTCGTCGGCGGGGATGAACGACGACAGCACGTTGAGGAGAGTCGTCTTACCCGTGCCGGTGCCACCGGAGATGATGATATTCAGGCGCGCGTTGACGCACGCGTTGAGGATCTCGGTCATGTCGGCGGTGATGGTGCCGAACTCCACGAGGTCGTGGGCGCGCAGGGGCTCCTTCGCGAACTTGCGGATAGTGAGCGAGCTGCCCCCGACGGCGAGCGGCGGGATGATCGCGTTCACGCGTGAGCCGTCGGGGAGACGAGCATCAACGAGGGGTGAGGACTCGTCGATGCGACGGCCCACGCGCGAGACGATGCGCTCGATGACGCGCCGCAGGCGCTCCTCCGAGCGGAAACCGCTGCCGGTGCGGATGAGGCGGCCCTTGCGCTCCACGTACAGGTGGTCGGGACCGTTGACCATGATCTCGGTGACCGAGGGGTCGTCGAGCAGTCGCTGCAACGGCCCGAGCCCGAGGGCGTCGTCGGCTAGGTCGCGGATGAGGGCGGAGCGCTGCTCCTCGTCGAGGTTCGATGCCTGAAGGTCGATGATCGACGCCAGTTCCTGGCGGGCGATCGCGTGCAGCTGCTCCTCGCTGAGGTTGGGGTCGTTGAGGCGCGAGCCGAGGCGGTCGTAGAGGGCATCCGTCGCCGCGGTGCGCGCAGCGTCGCTGATGGCCGGGGCGTCGGCGTCGAAGTCGCGCTCGGCGACCGGCGCGACGAGAGGGTCCGCGACAGGTGCGGCCACGACCTCGCGCTCGACGAAGCGGGGTGCGTCGTCGTAGAAGTCGTCCGGAAGCGTGAGCTCGGGCGGAGGGGTGTAGCTCTGGCCCGCCGCGCGCTGGTTGCGCGAGGCCTGAAGGCGATCGGACAGGCTCATGACACCTTCTCCTTACGGCCGGCGTTGCGCCAGCCCGTCGTGTTGGGTTCCGCTGCGAGTCGCTGGACCAGCAGGCGGAGGTTGCGGGACGCCCTGTCCCGCGGCTGGTCGACGATGACGGGGGCGCCGTTGTTGTTCGAGAGGCCGACGCCCTTCGTGCGGGGCACAACCACGTCGACGCCCGTGCCGATGGCGGCCTCGACGTCGCGGACCCGGAGGCCCGAGGAGCGGTCGGCCTGGTTCACCACGATGTGGCGCGACTCCGGCAGCAGTTCGAGCTGGTCGAGCACGTCGAGTTCCTTGCGCATGCCGCGCACGCTCGAGACGTCCATGCTCGTGACCGCCACGACATCTGTTGCCTCCTCCAGCACGGTCAGCGTGTGCTCGAGGAGTCCCGGCGAGGTGTCGACCACGACGAAGAGGAACTCGTCGGCGAGCTGCCGAAGCAGGTGCGCGACCTGCGCGGTGGTGATGCGGTCCGCCGTCGCGGGCGACTCGGGGCCGCAGAGCACCGACAGGCCCAGAGGATGCCGCGTGATGACGGTCCGGAGCACGAGCGAGTCGCGTGCCGCTCCGTTCGCGACGGCGCTCTCCAAGAAGTAGGTCGGCTCGAGTCCGAGTGTGGACGCCACGTCGCCGAACTGGAGGTCGAGGTCGACGAGCACGACGCACCCGGGATAGAGGAGGGTGAGACCCATGGCGAGGTTGCACGCGATGGTCGTCTTGCCGACCCCGCCCTTCGGAGATGCCACGGCGATAGTGCGCCCCGGGCCCAGGCGGCGGACTGACAGGGCCGGTCGCTCTGCACCCGCGGTGTCGCGAGAGTACTCGTGGGCCCTCGCGATGAGCAGGTCGACGGCATGCCGGTCGATGTTCGTCGGGATGACATCGCTGATCCCCGCCCGCATGGCGTCGATCATGATGTCGGGCTCGTCGCTCACGATCGCCATGGCGTCGGCGTGCTGGCGGCCGGCGTGCGCGAGCGAGAGCGCGAGCGAGCGGTGAAGCTGGCTGCCGAAGACGATCAGCTCAGGGCGCTCGCTCATGCGGCTGAGGCGGTCCGAGAACTGCTGTGGATCCGTGGCCGGGATGACGACCATCTCCTCCGCGACGATGTAGCGCACCTGCTGCTCGAGCCGACCGTCGGGTGCGACGAGGACTATCCTGCTCAACCCGCGAACACCCCCCGCGTCACGGGGCCCGTGGTGGGCGGCGTGACGTCGTCGGACTGCCGGGTCAGGTAGACCTGGCCGAACTCGAGCTGGTAGACGAGGCGCTGCGCCTGATCGGCGTTCACCGCGAGGCTCACGAGGATGGTGCCCATGGTCTGGGCCGTGGTGCCCTCGAGCGTCGGGTCGAAGACGACCGAGGTGACGAGGACCTTGCTCTCGATGAGCTGGGTCCTGGCGGAGTCGACGTTGTCGGGGGGCAGGCTTCCGTACACACCGACGAGGTCGCCCGCGACGAGGGTGCCGCCGGCGACGCGCTGCACGTCGAGCGCGACCGTGATCTCCTGCAGCCCCACGGGCAGCGGGGCGGATCCGCCCTGGGCACCGAAGTCGTCCGGCTTCACGAAGCGTGATGCGAGCACCTGCTCCCCCGGCTGCAGGGGCACGGCAGCGACGAGACCCTTGAGCTCCGAGACATCCGTGATCGCGCCGTCGGCGACGTACGCCTTGGGCACCGACTTGAGGTCGACCGTCGTGCCGAGCTCGCCCCCGGACGTGCCGGCCGCGATCTCGTCCTGCACGATGAGCACCTCGGTGAGTTCCGCGCCGCCGAAGGCCCGTTCGTCCGCTCCGCGCACGTATCCGATGAGCACCACCGCCCCGATGATGGCGAGCACTGCGGCCACGATGACCGCGATGATCCTTGTTGTCATACTGTTTTCCCCCAGTGAAAATTTGGTTATGCGATGAGTTGTACGCCGGCGATGCGCTGTTTGGCCTCGTCGGGGGTCAGGTAGCCGACCAGGTAGCCCTGCAGGCCCTGGCACAGTGGCAGTTCGAGCCCCAGGAGCTCGGGGCATTTCGGAGAGTCGGGCATGCTCTTCGGCCCGCCGAGCGACAGCCCGAGCAGGCTGAGACTCTCGAAGTCGTAGCCCGTCAGCTGGATGAGCGCGTACTTCTCGACCTTGTACCCCTTGCCGAGAAGCACGCCGCCCACGACGATGTCGACCAAAGCCCGCTTGTAGACGGGGACGATGATCTCCTTGCCCGTGAGCGACATGACCATCGAGACGCACTCGGAGGGCAGCAGATTGGACAGCACCCCGCCCACGTAGGTGAGCAGGTCCACCTGGAAGCTGCACCCGCTGCCGACTGCCCACCGGGCGCCCAGAATCCCCGTCACATCGGAGATGAGACCGCAGCTGGTGGTGAACAGGTTGAGTACGTTGAGCAGGTCCGACCGCAGGAACACCTTGTTCGTCGCGGAGGGTGCCGGCAGTGCGCACTCCTGGAACGCGAGCGGCAGCGCGGTGACCGGCGGCGTCCACTTCGCCGTCGCCGAGGCCGTGAGGCGCTGCGACGAGCTGCCGAGCACACCGGAGAAGATCCCGACCTGGCTCGCGGTGGCGGTGACGGTCACCGTCGACGCGGTGAACAGCGGAGTGCCGATCGTCGCATCGGAGAGGTTGTCGAGGCCGAGCTGATTGGCCGTGCTGCTCGCCCCCGCCAGGACGCTGGACGCGCAGGTGGCGAGCGTCGTGGCGGGCGCCTTCGCGCACTGCTGCGCGATGGCGATCGCCGCGGAGTCCACGGCTTCCTGAAGCTGCGCCCGCTTGGTCTGGATCGCGCCGATGTCGACCACCAAGGCCGCCATGGCGAGCACGACGGTCATGGAGATCGCCACGACCACCGCGATCGAACCGCGCTCGTCGTTCCTTCCCTGTCGGATCAGCCGAAGCATTTGCGCGTCGACTTTCCCTCGAGGGCGACGGTCGCCCCGAACAGGCCCGTGAGATACGGCTTGTTGTAGACGACCGTCACCGACACGTTGCCGGTCGAGGTGCACGCGGTGGGCGTCACCGTGACGTTCGCCGCGGTCAGCGTGGTGCCGACCGCCGCATCGATCACCGCCGTGCGGGCAGCGCCCGCACTGCCCGTGACGGCCATCGTGCGCGCACCCTCGCGGGCGGCGCTCGTGAGCATCAGCTGGGTGTTGAACACCGAGCCGTACTCGACGATGCCGATGAGCACGAGTATCAGGATCGGGAACACCAGGGCGAATTCGACAGCGGCAGCGCCGCGCTCACTCCCCCAGTCGGTACGCCGACCCATACCCCAGAACAACCGTCGCATGGCAGACCCTCCCCGTTCACGCGCAGGCGAAGAACAGCGGGCGCCCCGAAGGGCGACCGCGGTTCGAAGGCGTGATTAGGGCAGGTCTGCCGTCATGTCGATGAACATCTGGTTGAGAGCGCCTCCGAAGAGTGTCACCCCAGCGATGATCGCGAGGGCAATGAAGCCCACGATGAGTCCGTACTCGACGGCGGTGGCGCCGGTCTCTTCGCGCTGAAGGCGAATCTTGGCGTCGACGAACATTTTGGTGATGGAGCTAAACATGACAGTTCCCCCTGCATGTCAATGCGCGATGGCCCCCCTTGGCGCACTTGAACACTAGCCGTTTGTCCACCGATATATGACCCCGTCTTAGGGGGACATTGAGGACTAGTCAGGTTTCCTGAGTGCATCAGTGAACAACCCGCCGAATCTGCAAAAGCCCGGGCGGCGCTTCGAACAAGCGCCTGACCGGACTTTTGGTTACTGTGACCCCAGCGGGATTCGAACCCGCGTTACCGCCGTGAGAGGGCGGCGTACTAGGCCTCTATACGATGGGGCCGTCACGACAACTTTACGAGTATGCCACACGAGTGGCGGCCTCGCAAAAAGCAGGAGAAAAGCTCAGTGCGAAAACCCATTTCGGCGATGGTCGCGATCCTGTTCGCGACCCTTGCCCTCTCGGGTTGCAACGTTCTGGCACCCACTCGCAACGCAGACGGCACGGTCGTCAAGGCCATCCAGATGCCCTCCACCGATGCCTGGGTGGGCGACTGCTTCACCTTCATCGACGGCAGCAACCTCTCCTTCGCCACCGTCGTACCGTGCGCCGACGCCCACACCCACGTCGTCATCGGCAAGGGAACACTCACCAAAGCAAAGCTGTCCCTGTACGAGAGCCTTCAGATCGCCGTGATCACGTCGTGCCAGAAGACGTTCGATACCTGGGTCACGGCGCAGGGCACCGACCCCGAGCCGGAGTACATCGTCTCCAAGGAGACCCTGCCCGGAGGCGAGGTCACCAACTACTCGTGCTTGGCGACCGACTCGGGTCTCTGATCCAGCAGGCGCAGTGCGTGGTGCACCACCTCGATGTCGAGGGGGAGCATCCCGAACCGCTCGCCGTCGGCGTAGGCGACCACGCCGGGCGACTCGATGCGAATCTTCTTCGCGCGATGGATGCTCACGCGCGGGTCTGACACATGCTCGCCCTTGAATACGCGCGGGAAGATGCGCAGGAACGCGAAACGCGACAGGGCCTGGACCACGAAGACATCGAGCAGTCCGTCGTCGACCTTCGCTTCGGGCGCCACCTTCATGCCGCCGCCGATCGAGATGTTGTTGGCGACACTGATGAGGGCGCCGGTCGTGACGAGCTCCTGCCCGTCCATCACGATGCGGTACGGGATCGGCTTGAGCTTGATGAGCTCGAGCGCCAGGGCTATCAAGTACCGACTCGGGCCCTTCGGGTGCTCCATGTTGTTGGCCCGCTCGTTGACGATCGCGTCGAAACCCGCCGACAGCACGCACGCGAACCAGCGCTGGGCGGGCTCGCCGTCGTCGTCGAGGAAGTCGACGCGGCCGGCGTCGATGGGCCATGCCGGGCGCTCGAGCGAGGCCACCAGCGCGGCGATCGCACCCTCCACGTTCTCGTGCGGGATTCCGAGCCCGCGCGCCATGTCGTTGCCCGTTCCCGACGGCACGATACCGAGCGGAACCTTCGTGCCCGCGAGCAGGTTGGTTCCGAGGTTCACCATGCCGTCGCCGCCCACCACGATGAACGCGTCCGGGCGCCCCGCGATCGCGCGGCGGGCGACGGCGGTGAGCTGCTCGAAGTCGGGCTCCTGCAGGCTGGTCACGTCGTGCCCGAGGGCGCGCAGCGTCTGCACGACCGCGGGGCCGACATCCCTGCCCTTGCCGAACGAGGCTGTGGGATTGATCGCAACGACGAGTCGCTTGCGCTTGAACGGCTTCATCCGCGGTGGCTCCTGATCGGCTTCATCGTCGTCACGCGCTAAGTATGCCGGTTGCGCGGGGTGCCGGTCGCCCGCGCTCCCCCGCCGCCCTGTTCGCTTCTCCGGAGTTCTACACCGCCACGCCGTATTCGCACGTAACACGCGTGATCGGGCGGCGATTTCTCCGGAGAAGTGAACAGGATCGGTCAGCCTCGCAGCTTCAGCAGGCGCAGCAGCTGGGCGTTCGCCGCGACGATGATCGTCGACGCCGACATGAACACCGCCGCGAGAGCGGGAGGCAGCAGGATGCCCGCGCCGAAGAGCACGCCCGCCGCGAGCGGGATACCGATCGCGTTGTACCCGGTCGCCCAGAACAGGTTCTGCAGCTCCTTGCGCCAGGTCGCCCGGCTCAGCGTGAGCATGTCCGCGACACCGCGCGGGTCACTCGAGGCGAGCACGATCCCCGCCGACTCGATCGCCACATCGGTGCCGGCCCCGATCGCGATCCCGACGTCGGCCTTCGCAAGAGCCGGAGCATCGTTGACGCCGTCGCCGACCATCGCGACCGTCGACCCGTCGGCCTGCAGCTTCGCGACTACCTCGGACTTCTGCCCGGGCAGCACCTCGGCGAACACCTCGTCGATGCCGAGCTGGCCGGCCACCCAGTCCCCCACCTCGCGCGCATCGCCCGTGAGCATGGCGACGCGGATTCCGCGCTTCTTCAGCAGGGCGACGGCCTCGGCCGACTCGGGTCGGACGGTGTCGGCGAGCGCGATCATCCCCAGGATCTCGTCGCCCTCGATCAGGTACACCACGGTCGCTCCGCCGGCGGCGAGGTCGCGAGTCGAGGTGACGAGTTCGGCGGGCAGCTCGAGCCCGCGCTCGGTCACCAGCCGGCGGCTCGCGACCGTGAGCTCACGGCTGCCGACGGTCGCAGTGGCACCACGCCCGGCGAGCGCGGTGAAGCCCTTCGAGCGCTCGACCTTGAGCTTGCGCTCGCGCGCGGCCTCCACGATGGCCCGGGCTATGGCGTGCTCCGACTTTGCCTCGACGGCGGCGGCGAGCGCCAGCACCTCGTCAGACACGTCGCCGATGACGCCCTGGCGCCCGGTGGTCAGCGTGCCCGTCTTGTCGAACAGCACGACGTTGATGCGACGCGCCTCCTCGAGGGCCAACCGGTTCTTGACGAGGATGCCCTTGCGCGCGCCGAGGGCGGTCGAGATCTGCGACACCAGCGGAATCGCGAGGCCGAGCGCGTGCGGGCACGCGATCACGAGCACGCTCACCACGCGCTCGAGCACGAAAGCCGGGTCGTCGGGTCGGATGATCAGCCACACGACGAGCGTGATGATCGCCGCTCCCACCGCGACGTAGAACAGAAGTGCCGCAGCGCGGTCCGCGAGCAGCTGCGCCGTCGACTTGCTGGACTGGGCATCCGCGACGAGCTTCATGATGCCGGCGAGCGCGGTGTCGCCGCCGACCTTCGTCACCCTGACCGTGAGCGCGCCGGAGCCGTTCACGCTCCCCGCGATCACTGCGGAGCCCGTCTTCTTGCCCACCGCAGCGGACTCCCCCGTGAGCAGCGACTCGTTGACGTCGGAGTCGCCGTCGACCACCTCGCCGTCCACGGGGATCGCGGCACCGGGCCGGACCAGGACCTGGTCGCCGACCGTCAGCCGCGAGACTGGGACGGTCATGACGTGGTCGCCGTGCACCATGTCCGCCTCGTCCGGGAGCAGTTTCGCCAGCTCGCCCAGGGCGTCCTGCGCGCCCATGATCGCCGACATCTCGATCCAATGGCCGAGCAGCATGATCGTGATGAGGGTCGCGAGCTCCCACCAGAAGTCCATGCCCGGCAGTCCGAGCGTCACCGCGAGGCTGTAGCCGAGGGCGACCACGATCGCGAGGGAGATGAGAGTCATCATGCCCGGTTGCTTCGACCGCAGCTCGGCGATGCCACCCTTGAGGAACACGAGCCCGCCGTAGACGAAGATCGCGACTCCGAACACCGCGGGGATGTACTGGCTGCCCGGGAAGCGCGGACCGCTGAGACCGAGGATGTCCTGCAGTCCCTCCGAGAAGACGAGGGTCGGGATGGTGAGGATCAGGCTCAGCCAGAACTTGCGGCGGAAGATCGCGGGGTCGTGAGCCGAGTGGTCGCCGTGGCCGGCGTGGTGGTCGTGACTGGAGTGATCGTGGGCTTCGACGGGCTCGACCGGTGGATGTGCGTGCTGGCTGTGGTCCATGGCTCTACTCCGACCGGTTGTTGTTGAGTTCGTACACCTTCAGCAGCTCGTCGACGGCGACGTCCTGCTCCCCGTTCGCGAACATGTCACTCACGTGGGTGCGCAGGTGATTCTCGACGAGCAGCTTGTTGAGGCTGCGCAGCGACTTCTGGATGGCCAGCGACTGCGTGATGATGTCCACGCAGTAGTCCTCGCCCTCGATCATCTTCTCGAGCCCGCGCATCTGGCCCTCGAGGATCTTCGTGCGGTGTAGCGCACGTTTCTTGATGTCCGCAATCATGAATTCCATGATACCCCCCGGGGGTACTAGGCGGGCATACAGTGACGATATGAAGCTGACGAAGTACGAGCACTCCACCCTGGTTCTGGACAAGAGCGGATCGACGCTCATCATCGATCCGGGTATGTTTACCATGCCGCTCTCCGACATCGTCGGCGTCGTTGCAATTGTGATCACCCACGAGCACGCCGACCACTGGACCCCGGAGCAGCTCACGCGCATCCTCGAGCGCAACCCGAAGGCGCGCATCCTCGGCCCCGCGGGCGTCGCGGCCGCCGCGAGCGACTTTGACGTGGAGGTCGTCAAGGACGGCGACGCCGTCGAGGTCGAGCCCTTCACGCTGAGGTTCTTCGGTGAGAAGCACGCGGTCATCCACTCCTCGATCCCGGTGATCGACAATGTCGGCGTGCTGGTCGACGACGAGCTCTACTACGCCGGCGACTCGTACACGGTCCCGCCCGTGGACGTGAAGACCCTCGCCGCACCGATCGGCGCTCCCTGGCTCAAGATCGGGGATTCGATGGACTACGTGCTAGCGGTGAAGCCGAAGCGCGCCTTCCCGATCCACGACATGACTCTCTCGCAGGCGGGCAAGAGCATGACCCAGGACCGCATCAAGGCAGTGACCGAGCTGGGCGGCGGCGAGTTCTTCGTACTGCAGCCCGGGGAGTCCTACGACCTGTAGCGCTACAGCTCGAGGCGCATGAGCGCCAGGTCGAGCCACCTGTCGAACTTGATGCCGACCTCGCGGATGATCGCGGGCGGCTCGAATCCGAGCTGCTCGTGCAGCGTGATCGAGGCCGTGTTACCCGCTTCGATCGCGGCGATCATCACGTGCATCCCCCGCTGCCGCGCTTGGTCGATGAGCTCGACCATCAGCAGGCGCGCGATTCCCTGGCGCTGGTGGCCCGAGGCGACGTACACCGAGTTCTCGACGGTGAAGCGGTAGCCGATCTTCTCGCGCCACTGGCTGTACGAGGCGTAGCCGACGACCTCGCCGTCGATCTCAGCGACGATGACAGGATGCCCGTCGGCGTCGTGCTGGGAGAGCCAGCGCTCGCGGTCGGAACGGTCGACCTCGGTGTCGCTCCAGATGGCGAGCGTGTCACGGATCGCATCGTTGTGGATCTCGAGGATCGCATCGAGATCGGCGTCGAAAGCCGGGCGGATCAACAACCTCTAGGCCTCAATCGAAAGCTGGGGTACCTGGACTCGAACCAAGAACAAAAGAATCAGAATCTTCCGTGTTGCCAATTACACCATACCCCACAGGGCTCGGGCTAAGCCCGGGCCGACTGTCTACTTTAGCCTACCGTTGGCGCCACGTCATATCGGACCACGCAGAAGCCCGAACTCTCGCAGTTCGCGGTCATGGAGATGTCGAATCCGAGGCGTCCGCCCGGCCCGAACGTGAACTCGTAGGGCTCCTCGGCTCGCGTCGCATCCTCAACCTTCGCGAACAGGGCGGCTGTGTCGGGCGCCTCCCACCCGAACTCCTCGACCTTGCCGAGCATGAGGTTGAGCGCGTTGCGGAACGGCATCGCGCCCGACGCGACGGCGGACAACCCGGTCACGAGACCGTCCGCGGACGTGATGCTGACCTCGGAGACCGTCACCTTGGTGCCGCCGTAACCCTCTCCCCCGCCGCTGACGATGAGGTAGTAGTCGTTGTCGGTGTCCGCCTTGTTGCTCGGGCCGATGGTGGCCACACCGTCCGCGGGCAGGCCGAGCCCGTCGGCGTCGATGGGCGGCCGGGAGAAGTCGATGCGCACGTTGCGCGAGCGCTCGATGTAGGCCAGCCCGTCCGCCGTGAACGACGACCAGTTGAGCTCGGTGACCTGCCCGACAGTCGGCTTCGGCAGCGGCTTACCGAGGCTGGTGCCCTGGATGATGAGCACGGTGGCCCCGACACCGGCGATCAGAACGACGAGGATCGCCGCGGGGATCCAGCTGACCCACCACGGCCGTTTGCGCTTGACGTCGAAGCCGGTCACGGGGCTCCTAGAGGGCGGCCCTCAGCTTGCCGATGCGCGCCAGCGTCGACTGCCGGCCCAGCAGCTCCATCGACTCGAACAGCGGCGGGCTGATGCGGCGGCCCGAGACGGCGGTGCGCAGCGGCCCGAACGCGTTGCGGGGCTTGAGCCCCAACCCGTCGATCAGGGATGCCCGGAGCGCTGCCTCGATGGTCTCCGTGTTCCACGGGGCGACGGCGGGCAGAACCGCTGCCGCTGCATCGAGTACGGCGATTCCGTCGGCACCCGGGAGGGCGTCGAGCGCGAACTGCAGCTCGTCATCCGTGGTGAACAGGAACGCGAGAAGCTCCCGGGCCTCGCCCAGCAGCTGCATGCGCTCCTGCACGAGCGGAGCGGCTGCCAGGAGCATGGCCCGATCGGAGTCGTCCTTGATGAGGTCGCCCAAGTACGGCAGGAGGCGCTCGGCGAAGTCCTCGACCGTGAGCAGCCGGATGTGGTCCCCGTTGATCGACTCGGCCTTCTTCACGTCGAACCGGGCCGGGTTCGGGTTGACGTCGATGACGTCGAAGGCGGCGACCATCTCGTCGATGGAGAACACGTCGCGGTCGTGGGTGAGCGACCAGCCGAGGAGCGCGAGGTAGTTGACCAGGCCCTCGGGGATGAACCCGCGGTCGCGGTGGTGGAACAGGTTCGATTCCGGGTCGCGCTTGGATAGCTTCTTGTTGCCCTCGCCCGTCACGTAGGGAAGGTGCCCGAAGCGCGGGATCGCATCCGTGAGGCCGATCTCGATGAGCGCCGTGTAGAGCGCGATCTGGCGGGGCGTGGACGAGAGCAGATCCTCGCCGCGGAGCACGTGGGTGATGCCCATGAGCGCGTCGTCGACGGGGTTCACGAACGTGTAGAGCGGCGCTCCGTTGGGGCGGACGACGACGAAGTCGGTGAACGATCCCGCGGGGAAGGTGATCTCGCCGCGGACGAGGTCGTCGAAGCTCAGGTCGGTATCCGGCACGCGCAGGCGCAGGGCCGGCTGGCGGCCCTCGGCGCGGTAGGCCGCGCGCTGCTCCTCGGTGAGGTCGCGCTCGAAGTTGTCGTAGCCCTGCTTGGGGTCGCGACCGGCGGCGACGTTGCGGGCCTCGATCTCCTCACCCGTGGCGAAGGACTCGTACAGGTGGCCGGTGGCCTTGAGCTTCTCGATCACCTCGAGGTAGGTGCCGGTGCGCTGCGACTGGCGGTACGGCTCGTTCGGGCCGCCCACGTCGATGCCCTCGTCCCAGTCGATGCGGAGCCAACGGAGAGCGTCGAGCAGCTGCAGGTAGCTCTCCTCGCTGTCGCGCTCGGCATCCGTGTCCTCGATGCGGAACACGAGCTTGCCGCCGGTGTGGCGGGCGTAGGCCCAGTTGAACAGGGCGGTGCGGATGAGCCCGACGTGCGGCGTTCCGGTCGGCGAGGGGCAGAACCGAACGCGAACGTCGGAACCGGTGGCTTCAGAGAATGGGGCTGACATCGCGGACAAGTCTACGAGACCGCCCCGCGCCCGCCGCGCTCCTCGCCCCGCCCCGCCGCGGCGGGGGGCGGGGTGGGGTGGGGGGCGGGCGGCGCGCGGGTCAGGCGGCGCGCACCGGGTTCCGGAGGGTGCCGATGCCCGAGACGGTGACCTCGACCACGTCGCCGTCCACCATCTTGCCCACACCCGCGGGCGTGCCGGTGAGGATGATGTCGCCCGGGAGGAGCGTGAAGACCGCGGAGGCGTACGCGATGACGGAAGCGATGCTGTGCACCATGTCGGTGAGTGGGGCATCCTGGCGCTGCTCGCCGTTGAGGCTCGTCGAGACGCGGTGGGCCGAGAGGTCGAACTCCGTCTCGATGAACGGGCCGAGCGGGCAGAAGGTGTCGAAGCCCTTCGCGCGGGCCCACTGGCCGTCGGTCTTCTGCAGGTCACGGGCGGTGACATCGTTCGCGATGGTGTAGCCGAAGATCACCGAGGCGGCGTCCTCCTCGCGCACGTTCTTCGCGATGCTGCCGATGACGACGGCCAGCTCGCCCTCGAAGTCGACTCGGTGCGACTGGGGCGGCAGCACGATCGAGTCGCCGGGGCCGATCACCGACGTGTTCGGCTTCAGGAACAGCAGCGGCTCCTTGGGCACGTCTCCGCCGAACTCCGCCACGTGGTCCACGTAGTTCTTGCCGACCGCCACCACCTTCGAGCGCGGGATGACCGGTGCCAGCAGCTTGGCCGACGCGAGCGGTACCCGCTCGTCGATCGGGTCGAAGCCCGCGAACATCGGGTCGCCCTTGAGGACGACGAGCTCGTCGCCGTCGAGGATGCCATACCTGGGGTCTCCGCCGGTGGAGAAACGTGCGATCTTCATGGATACGATCGTGCCATGGCAGCGGACATCCTGTGGACGGAACCGGACGAACCCGTCGCCACCCTGGTGCTCGCGCACGGGGCCGGGGCCGCCATGGACTCCGTTGGTATGAACCAGCTCGCCGACGCTCTCGCGAGCCGGGGCATCCGTACCGCGCGGTTCGAGTTCGGCTACATGGCCGCAAGACGGCAGGGCTCGCGGCCCTTCCCGCCGAAGGCCGAGACCCTCGTGGGCGAGTACCTGGCGGCCGTGGAGCAGGTAACCGCGCAGGGCGGCGGCACGCCGTTCATCGGGGGCAGGTCCATGGGCGGTCGGGTGGCCACGCTCCTCGCGGACGAGCTCGGTCCCCCGGGGGTGGTGTGCTTCGGGTACCCGTTCCATCCCCCCGCCAAACCGGAGCAACTGCGCACCGCACACCTCGAGCACCTGCGCACGCCCGTGCTCATCTGCCAGGGCACCCGCGACGAGTTCGGCACGCGCGACGAGGTCGTGGCGTACACGCTGTCCCCCGCGATCGAGATCGAGTGGATCGAAGGGGCCACCCACGGGCTCTCCACCAAGGCGGCACTCGCGACAGCCGCGGACGCATGTAAAGAATTCTTGACACGAGGTAAATAACACTTTACATTGGCGTCATGCCTTTCGAAGAGAAAACCGCCTGGTTGTACGGCGTCATCACGTTCGTCACCTACTCCGTCTACCTCGGGATCATGATCGGCCTCGCCCAGCAGTCACCCCTCCCCGAGGTCGCGTACATCACTCCGCTGCTGTGGACCATCGGCGCTTCGATCGTCGTCAACATCGTGGGGACCATCGCCATCGGCACCGTCACGCCGCGGGGCAAGGACCAGCGCGACAAGGACATCTACCGGTTCGGCGAGTACGTCGGCAACTCGTTCGTGGTCGTCGGCGCTGTCGCGGCGCTCATCCTCGCGCTGCTCTCCGTGCCGCACTTCTGGATCGCGAACGCCCTCTACCTCGGCTTCACACTTTCCGCCCTGCTCGGCACCGTCGCGAAACTCGTCGCCTACCGCCGGGGGCTCCCCCAGTGGTGAAGCCCACGCAGGTCACCAACTCGATTCGCGCCCTCCGGTTCGCCCATGGAGAGCTCACCCAGGCCGACCTCGCCCAGAGGATCGGCGTCACCCGCCAAACCGTGATCGCCATCGAGCAGGGCAAGTACTCGCCCTCGCTCGAGATGGCGTTCCAGATCGCTCGCGCCTTCGGGGTCCCCCTCGATGACGTGTTCCACTACCCGGAGGAATCATGAAGGCAGTAGTCCAGGACGAATACGGCACGACGGAGAAACTGCGCATCGCAGACATCCCCACTCCCGTGCCGGGATCGAATCAGGTACTCGTCCGCGTGGGCGCGGCGGGCGTCGACATGAGCGTCTGGCACCTGATGACCGGGCTGCCGCTCATGGCGCGCGCGGCCCTGGGCCTGCGCCGCCCGAAGCAGCGGGTGCGCGGCAGCGAGGTCGCGGGCACTGTCGAGGCGATCGGCACGGATGTCACGCGCTTCGCGGTCGGTGACGAGGTGTTCGGCGTGGCCGACGGCAGCTTCGCCGAGTACACCCTCACCAAGCAGACCGCACTCGCCCGTAGCCCGCGCAACCTCACCGCCGAGCAGGCGGCCGCGCTCCCCATCTCCGGGATCACGGCGATCCAGGCTCAGCGCGCGGCCGACGTAAATGCAGGCGACCGGGTGCTCGTGCTGGGCGCGGGCGGAGGGGTGGGAACGTACGCCGTACAGCTCGCTGCCGCCGCCGGGGCTGTCGTCACCGGGGTCTGCAGCGCGGGCAAGGCCGACCCGGTCCGCTCGCTCGGTGCCACGAGGGTGATCGACTACCGCAGCGAGCGGGTCACGGGCGAGTACGACGTGATCATCGACACCGCCGGCCAGCGACCGCTGAAGGTGCTCAAGGCACTGCTGCCCGGCCGGGGCACCATCGTCATCGTCGGCGGTGAGGGCGGCGGAACGGCCTTCATGGGCGGGTTCAGCCGCTCGCTCTCCGCTCCGCTGTTCTCGCGCCGCACGGGCAAGCGCGTCGTCGGCCTCATGGCCGTGACGACCGCCGCTGACCTGGAACAGCTCGTCGAACTCGTCGAGGCGGGCACGATCGTGCCCGCCGTCGACGAGGTGTACCCGCTCGAGCGCGCCGCCGAGGCCATCAATCGGATGGCGTCGGGCGGCGCTGCAGGAAAGCTGGTGCTACGCGTCTAGTCGCGTCATCCAGCCGTGGCGGTCGGCGACCTTGCCGTACTGGATGTCGGTGAGCTCCTGGCGCAGCGACAGCGTGAGCTCGCCCGCAGGCGCGTCGGGGTCGCCGATCGTGTAGCCCTCCGCCTTGAACGCGGCGATCGGCACGACGACCGCGGCGGTGCCGCACGCGAACATCTCGGTGATCTCGCCGGATGCCACACCCTCGCGGATCTCGTCGAGACTCACCTTGCGCTGCTCGACGGTGTGGCCGCGGTCCTTCGCGAGCTGCAGGATCGAGTCGAGGGTGATGCCCTCGAGGATGCTCTCGGACTCCGGCGTCACGACTCGGCCGTCCTTGTAGACGAAGACCACGTTCATCCCGCCGAGCTCTTCGAGGTACTGGCTCGTCTCGGAGTCGAGGAACAGCACCTGCGCACACCCGTGGTCGTACGCCTCCTGCTGGGCGACGAGCGATGAGGCGTAGTTGCCACCGGTCTTGGCGGCGCCAGTACCGCCGCGACCCGCGCGCGCGTAGTCGGTGGAGACCCAGATCGACACCGGAGCCACTCCCCCGCTGAAGTAGGCGCCGGCGGGGCTGGCGATCACGTAGTAGTTGACCTTCTTCGCGGGGCGAACGCCGAGGAACGCCTCCTTCGCGAACATGAACGGGCGCAGGTACAGGCTGGTGTCGGCCGCCGACGGCACCCACCGCGCGTCAACCGCGATGAGCTGCTTGAGCGACTCGATGAAGTACTCCGTCGGCAGCTCGGGCAGCGCCATCCGGCGCGCGGAGCGCTGCATGCGGGCCGCGTTCGCCTCGGGGCGGAACGACCAGATCGAGTCGTCGGAGTGGCGGTAGGCCTTGAGCCCCTCGAAGATCTCCTGCGCGTAGTGCAGCACGGCGGCGGCCGGGTCGAGCGCGATCGGTCCGTACGGCTGGACGCGCGGACGGTGCCAGCTCCCCTGCTCGCTCCAGCAGATGTCGACCATGTGGTCGGTGAAGTGCTTGCCGAAGCCGGGCTCGGCGATGATGTCGGCGTGCTCGGCCGCGGAACGGGCATCCGTGTTCGGCTTCACCAGGAACTGCAGGGTCGTGGGGGCGAGGAGGTTCTTCATGGGCGTCCTTAGTCGGAGTGTCTGTTAATTCTGCACCCGAGCGGCGATCGCGTCGCCGATCTCGGAAGTCGAGCGCTTGGTGGCGCCCCGGGCCGCGAGGTCGGCCTCGACCGCCGATGTGATCCGCGCCGCCGCATCGAGCTCGCCGCGATGGGTGAGCAGGAGCGCGACCGAGAGGATCGCTGCGGTGGGGTCGGCGAGCTGCTGGCCGGCAATGTCCGGAGCCGAGCCGTGCACGGGCTCGAACATCGAGGGGAAGGCGCCGTCGGGGTTGATATTGCCCGACGCTGCCAGTCCGATGCCGCCGCTGATAGCGGCAGCGAGATCGGTGAGGATGTCGCCGAAGAGGTTGTCCGTGACGATGACGTCGAATCTACCCGGGTTGGTGACGAGGAAGATAGTCGCCGCGTCCACGTGGAGGTAATCCCAGACCACTTCGGGATGATTGGCCGCCTCCGCCGTCACGAGCCGCTGCCAGAGGGCGCCGGCGTTGGTCAGCACGTTGGTCTTGTGCACGAGCGTGAGCTTCTTGCTGCGCTTCTCGGCCTGCTCGAAGGCGAACTTCACCACGCGCTCGACGCCGAACGCGGTGTTGATCGAGACCTCGGTTGCGATCTCCTGCGGCGTGCCATTACGGATGCTCCCGCCGTTGCCCACGTACGGCCCCTCGGTGCCCTCCCGGACCACCAGGAAGTCGACATCCCCGGGGTTCGCGAGCGGGGACGCCACACCGGGGAAGATCGCCGTGGGGCGCAGGTTGACGTAGTGGTCGAACGCGAAGCGGAGCTTGAGCAGGAGGCCGCGCTCGATGATGCCGCCCGCGAGCCGGGCATCCCTGGGGTCGCCGCCGATGGCGCCCAGCAGGATCGCGTCGTGCTTCGCGAGCTCGTCGAGGTCGGACTGCTCGAGAATCTTGCCGGTCTCGAGGAAGTGGCCGGCGCCGAAGGGGAACTCCGTCGTCGTCGCCTCCACCCCCGTTGCGTCGAGGACTTTGAGGGCTTCGGCGATGACCTCGGGGCCGATACCGTCACCACGGATCACTGCGAGGGAGAAGGAGTTGGACATGGCACAACGATATCGGCAGCACAACCCCCCTCCCCTGCGCGGCGGGCCTCGCTACCGTGGCGGCATGAGTATTGGAACCGGAATCGTCCTGTTTGTCATCGGCGCGATCCTCACCTTCGCCGTCAACCTCGAGAACACGTTCATCGATCTCGACCTCGTCGGCTACATCCTGATGGGCGCCGGACTGATCGTCTTCATCATCGGCCTCGTCTTCGCGCTGCGGAAGCGCTCCGCCACGACGACGGTCACCTCGGGTGTCGACGGCAGCGGCGCGAACGTGCAGCAGCGCCGCACCACCTCCACCCCCGACGACATCGTCTGACCCGTTTCACCGCTGATCGAGCGGAGTCGAGATCTCGACTCCGCTCGATCGCCGATTCGCGCTACTCGGCGACGATGTCGATGGCCTGCAGCAGGTCCGCGTCGATCGCCGCGCGCACGGTGGCGAGCAGTTCGTCGGGAACCGGCGAGTCGACGGTCAGCACGCTGAGCGCCTGCCCGCCGCGGCTGTGGCGTGCGACCTGCATGCCGGCGATGTTGATGTTGGCGTCGCCGAACTCCTTGCCGTAGACCGCGACGATGCCGGGGCGGTCGGTGTAGATCATGACGATGAGGTGCTCAGCGACGGGCACCTCGACGTCGTACCCGTTGATCTCGACGATCTTCTGGGTCTGCTTGGTGCCCGTGAGGGTTCCGGAGACGGAGATGATCGCGCCGCTCGACAGCGCACCGCGGATCGTGAGTAGGTTGCGGTACTCCTCGCTCGTGGCATCCGTCGTCAGGCGCACGGTGATACCGCGCGCCTCGGCGAGCAGGGGCGCGTTCACGTAGCTCACAGACTCGCTCACGATGTTCGAGAACACGCCCTTGAGGGCCGCGAGCTTGAGCACGTTGACGTCGTGCTCGACGATCTCGCCGCGCACTTCCACGTCGATCGTCGTGATGGGGCTGTCGGCGAGGCCCGCGAAGACCTGGCCCAGCTTCTCCATGAGCGGGATGCCCGGGCGCACGCTCGGGTCGATCGCTCCACCGGCGACGTTCACGGCATCAGGGACGAGCTCGCCGTCCAGCGCGAGGCGCACGGACCGCGCCACGGACACGCCGGCCTTCTCCTGCGCCTCGTCCGTGGACGCGCCGAGGTGGGGCGTGAGCACGACGTTGTCGAGGCCCAGCAGCGGTGAGCCGGTGGGCGGCTCGCTCACGTAGACGTCGAGACCGGCGCCGGCGATGCGGTGCGACTTGAGGGCGGCGAAGAGCGCGTCCTCGTCGATGAGGCCGCCGCGCGCGACGTTCACGATGAACGCCGTGGGTTTCATGAGCGCGAGCTGGTCGGTGCTGATCATCCCGGTGGTCTCGGGGGTCTTCGGCATGTGGATGGTGATGAAGTCCGATTGCGCGAGCAGTTCGTCGAGCGACAGCAGCGTGACGCCGAGCTGCTGCGCGCGGGCGCTCGTGACGTAGGGGTCGTACGCGACGACGTTCATCCCGAACGCCTGCAGGCGCTCGGTGATGAGGGCGCCGATGCGGCCGAGGCCGATGATGCCGATCGTCTTCTCGTACAGCTCGACGCCGGTGTACTTGGAACGCGCCCACGTGCCCTGCGCGAGGTTCGCGTGCGCGGCCGGGATGTGGCGTGCGAGCGACAGGATGTGCCCGACGGTCAACTCCGCGGCCGAGATGATGTTGGAGGTCGGCGCGTTCACCACCATGACGCCGGCGGCCGTGGCTGCCTTGATGTCGACGTTGTCGAGACCGACACCCGCGCGGGCGACCACCTTGAGCTGCTTCGCCACGGCGAGCGCCTCGGCGTCGACGTTGGTTGCGGAGCGGATGAGGATCGCACTCGCGTCGACGAGCGCCTCGAGCAGGGCGGGCCGGTCGGTGCCGTCCACGTTCCTGACGTCGAAGTCGGGCCCGAGGGCTTCGACGGTAGCGGGCGAGAGTTCTTCGGCGATCAATACGATCGGCTTGGCCACGGTCGATTCCTTCGTTTAGAGACAACCCGAGCCACTTTACTCGGTGCCCGGATGCCCGGACTCCCGTGTGACGATGGGAGACATGGATATCGCGCAGTGGGTGATCCGGATCGCCCTCGCGGCGGTCTTCCTCGTAATGGGCGTCAACCACTTCTTGCCTGCCACTGCCCGTGCGATGTCGGCGATGGTGCCGCCCGTGCTCAAGACGCGGGTGAGCGGCAAGACCCTGGTGCGGTTGACCGGCGTGTGCGAGATCGCGGGGGCGGCGGGCATCCTCGTACCACAGACGCGCTTCGCCGCCGGGATCGCGCTAGTGCTCTTCCTCATCGCCGTGTTCCCGGCCAATGCCTACGCCTCGGAGCACCCGGAGAAGTTCGGGCGGGCGGCGTTCCCGTTCTGGCCGCGCTTCGTCGCGCAGCTCGCGCTGATCCTGCTGGTGCTGCTCGCGACGACCATATTCTGACTACGAGAACGTAATCACCAAGCGTTGATTACGTATGAGTAATCACGTTAGGATGATTACCTGTACGTAATCACGGAGTAATCGGAGGTCGTCGTGACATACGCGAAGGTCGATTCGGCGCAGTCTTTGGGTCGGGTGGTGCGGAGAGTGCGTCTCGACCTCGCCCTCACCCAGCGGGAGCTGGCCGAGCGCCTCGATGTCACCCAGAGGTACCTGTCAGAGCTTGAGGCGGGAAAGCCCAAGATCGCTGATCAGCGGTACTTCTTGACCCTCAGCAAGCTCGGCATCGACCTACGCGCGGAGGTGGAAGATCGCCACGAATCCGACACCTGACATGGTGCTACCGGTTTCGCTGTACGGGACTCACCTGGGCCACCTGTCGCGGTCGCCCCGCGGCGCCCGGTTCACATGGAGCACTGAGGCGGAGGCGCGCTGGGGCATCAACTCCCCTGTGCTCTCGCAGCACCTCGTGGTCGGATCGGATGAACGCGGCTCTGCCGAGTCCTACTTCGGCGCATTGCTTCCGGAGGGGCAGTGGCTCGAACGGCTCGCTCGTCGCGCCGCCGTCGCGAGTTCAGACCTCGTGGGGCTGTTCGCCGCCGTAGGGGCGGACCTCGCGGGAGCGCTTGTCGTGGGCAGCCCCTCCACTCCCACCGCTCCGCAGAAACTCGAGGGGGCAGAGCTGGCCCTCGTGCTGGACGAAGCATCGAACTTCTTGGTCGGAGGCGGAGGGACGGCCCTCCCCGGCTTCCAGCAGAAGGTCACCCTGACCCGCCGCAACGGACGGTGGCTGCGGGGCAATTCATCGCTTCCGTCAACGCACATCCTCAAGCCCGTGAGCTCAGAGCAACGTCCGGCTGCAGAGGCTGAGGCATACGTTCTGGCCCTCGCTCACGCTCTCGACCTCGCGCCGTACGAGTCCTGGGTCGAGGACATCGCCGGCCGCCCCGTACTGGTCATTGAGCGCTACGACCGCACCCGCACGGGCGATGCGGTCGAGCGCATCCATCAGGAGGACTCCGGCCAGGCCCTGGGGCTGCCGTGGGGCGGGAATGAGAAGTTCGAATCGAACGACCCCAATGCGAATCTCGCTGCGGTAGCGGCGCTGCTCGACCGGCAGCGGACCCTTCGGTCCACAGGTGAGAGCGACCGCGAGCGGCTGCTTCGTTACACGACCCTCTCGGTGGCGGCCGGCAACTCGGACGCGCATGCGAAGAACTTCTCCCTCCTCCACGATCAGGAAGGACGGGTGCGGCTTGCGCCTTACTACGACGCCGCACCGCTCGCGCTGTCGTTTGACGGCCGAACCGACCTCGCCATGAGAATTGCTGGAGTGACCCAACTTCCTGATGTCACCGTCGACCACCTTGTGAGTGAGGCGCAATCGTGGGGTATTCGCGAATCGGTAGCACGTGAGCTCGTAGCGAACACTCTGGAGCGACTGACTGAGGCGACGCGCACACTCCCCGCACACGAATCAATCCGGGCGTACGTCCCCGGCTACATCCGGGGTCAGACCCAGAATCTCCTAGATGGCAAACCTGCCCGCATCACAAGTGCGGTGCCCCTCATGGCCCTACCGTTTCTCGGAACGGCCCAACCTCGCGGTGAATCCGGTCGCTAGTTGCCGAGCACGCCCGGGAGGATGGCAGGCAGCAGCGCGTCACCCACGCCCAGAATGGCGAGGGTGAAGGCCGCGACGACCGCGAGCCCGACCAGGAAGATGAGCGCCTTCGCGAACACGTTTCGACGGCGGCCCACGAAGAACGCGATCGCGAACAGGAGCGGCGGGACGAGCACGCCCGTCCAGAGCAGGGCCCACGGCACGCGGCCCCCGATCCCGAGCGCGTCGTAGGCGACCGGCAGGTTGAACAGGTTTCCCAGCGCCTCCCACAGGTCGTAGGCGTAGAACAGGCCGAACAGGGCGGCGACCACGAGGCTCAGCCAGCCGTAGCGGCCGCGCTTCGCCTCGCGGGCGTCGTCCTCGACGAGGTCCTCCAGCGGGTTGTCGGAATCGGCGACGCTCACTGCCACACCCCCAGGATGAACGGCCACGGCAACACGAACAGGACGCCGAGAAGGAGCACCAGCAGACGGATGATCGGCTTGCGGCCGCGCGTCAGCAGAAGCCCGGCGCCGAACCAGAGCACGGGCGCGATGATCGCGAGGATCTCGCCGAGCCCGAACATGAAGGCGTTCAGCGGCTCGCTCGAGGTGACCACCGTCGCGTTGTAGCGCTGCACGCTGATCACCCAGCCGACCGTGTACAGCAGGTACGCGCCCGCGAGGATGCCGTACGTGACGAGCAGCGGGGCGGGCATCTGCGGCTTGGCGGTGTCGAGCTTGTCGACACCTTCGCGAGAGGGGGTTTCGACAGGCTCAACCCGCGAGGTCGGCTCGACCCGCGAGGTCGGCGCAATCTTCGTCGGCTCGTCGCCCGCCCACGCGAGGGCCGCGTCGTCGTCCTCGAGGTTGGCCATCAGCGCGCGAGTCGCAGTTCGATGACCTCGACGACGCCGGCGAACAGGGGATGCGACGGCTCGAGCCCGGTGATCGTCTGGGCAAGGGCATCCGAGGCAGCACCGCTCGCGAGCAGCGCCTGCAGCTCGACGCTCTCCGCGTCCTCCTCGACGTCGAACCGCAGGGCGGCGCCGACGGCGTTGAGCAGGTTCCAGACCTCGAGGCCGCGCTCGGCCAGCTCGGCGGCGGGGCCGATGAAGCGCTCCTTGCGCGAGAGCTTGCGCAGCGGGCCGCGACCAACCCGCTCGCAGGTGTCGGGCAGGGCGGGGTTCGAGATGCGCTTGAGCGTCTTCTCGATGTACGCCTGCTGCTCGTCGGGGTCGAAGCCGTGCTTGACGACGAGCAGCTCCTTGGTCTCGGCCAGCACCGCGCGCACCTCGGCCTGCAGCTCGGGGGTGGCGAGCGCCTCGCGGATCGACACCCATCCCCGGTCGATGCCGTGGTACGCGGCGGCCGCGTGGGCGGTGTTGACCGTGAAGAGCTTGCGCTCGATGAACGGCTCCAGGTCGTCGACCCAGGTCACGCCGTAGATGTCGGGCGTGGAACCGTCG
>Ga0247740_1000207_pt1 | contig 31756 bp, 28 predicted proteins | sample UWRJL148409B2_FD_180942 | JGI IMG/M metagenome (GOLD analysis project Ga0247740, IMG submission 180942) | Plant litter microbial communities from Arlington Agricultural Research Station in Wisconsin, United States - UWRJ-L148-409B-2 | ecosystem: Environmental > Terrestrial > Plant litter >...
AAACTCTACTAAATCATCTGAATTAAAAATTGGAGCATCTTTTTTTTGAGCTGTCCCAATTATTTTAGAATCATCAGAACGGTAGGCGATATATAAATTTTGATCATTCCACGAAAGTGAAACAAAGGTATGCTGACTGGCGCTTTCTCCGGAACTATGAATTACAAATGGTCCTGAAAAAGGCGCTTTCCAATCTGATAAATCACCATCGATAGTGATTTTTTCGGTTGTTTTGTAAATGGGGTGTGTTTGTGAATATGATAGTCCGGAACCAATTAAGCCTATAAATAAAAAAAATAAACTGTGTTTCATAAGCGAATTGTATGCTAAATTACTGAAGCTAAAATAGACAAGAATAATTGATTTCATACTAAAAAATTCCATGTTTAAATTAAACTAAAACTGTTTGAAAATGTTTAATTTTGAAAAGTTAAGTTTCTGTTTTTAGGAAATCTATTTAAAATATCATACTATACCCTATGAAAAAACTCTTCTTTGGCGTTTCTATCGCTTTTTTAATTGGTTTTACAGCCAAAGCACAAGGACTTATGAATAAGTCTGAAACAGTTTTTACACATCAGGATACTTTGCGCGGCAGCATTACAAAAGAAAGAGCGTGGTGGGATTTAAAATATTATCACTTAGATGTAAAAGTAAATCCAAAAGAGAAAACGATCACCGGTTCAAATACTGTTCGTTATACTGTTTTAACAGAGTCTGATAAAATGCAAATTGATTTGCAGGAACCAATGAAAATTACGAAAGTAACCCAGAATGGGAAAGAATTAAAATTTGAGCGGAACGGAAATGCGTTTTTTATTACTTTAAATGAAAAACAAAAAGTAGGAGAGACCAAAGATATTGTAATTTCATTTGGAGGAAAACCAAAAGAAGCTGTAAATCCACCTTGGGATGGCGGAATTACATGGAAAAAGGATAAAAACGGAAAAGATTTTATTGCTTCGTCTTGTCAGGGATTAGGTGCCAGCGTTTGGTGGCCAAACAAAGATCATATGTATGATGAAGTAGAAAATATGCTGATCAGCGTAAATGTTCCTGGAGATTTAACGGATGTTTCAAACGGAAGATTACAAAGCGTTAAAAAAGAAAAAGACGGAACCAAAACCTTTAATTGGTATGTTTCGAACCCTATTAATAATTACGGCGTAAACATTAATATAGGTGATTATGTTAACTTTTCTGAGAAATTTAAAGGAGAAAAAGGAGATTTAGATTGTAGTTACTATGTTTTGAGTTATAATTTGGCTTTGGCCAAAGAACAATTCAAAGATGCTCCAAAAATGCTAAAAGCTTTTGAAAACTGGTTTGGACCTTATCCGTTTTACGAAGACAGTTATAAATTGGTCGAAGCTCCTTACTTAGGTATGGAACATCAAAGCAGTGTGACTTACGGAAATGGCTATAAAAATGGTTATTTAGGTCGTGATTTAAGCGGAACCGGTTGGGGACTAAAATTTGATTTTATCATTATTCACGAATCCGGGCACGAATGGTTTGCCAATAACATCACCTATAAAGATATTGCTGATATGTGGGTACACGAAAGTTTTACCAACTATTCTGAAAGTCTTTTTCTTGAATATTATTACGGAAAAGATGCAGCTGCAGAGTATATTATTGGATGCAGAAAGGGTATCAGAAATGATAAACCTATTATTGGGAATTATGATGTAAATAATGAAGGATCGGGTGATATGTATCCAAAAGGAGCAAGTATGTTGCATATGATGCGTCAGGTTATCAATGACGATGCAAAATGGAAATCTATTTTAAGAGGTTTAAATAGTACTTTTTATCATCAAACCGTTACGGGAAAGCAAATCCAGGATTACATCAATACACAATCCGGAATTAACTTTAACAGGGTTTATGCGCAATATTTGACTACAACACAAATTCCTGTTTTTGAATATATGTTTAAAGATGGAAGTTTTGGCTATCACTGGACAAATTGTGTTGCCAAATTTGATATGCCGGTAAAAGTAACGCTAAACGGTGAAGAGATTTGGTTAAAACCAACTACAGAATGGAAATCAGAAAAAACGTATAATGAAAACAGAAAAGTAGAAGTGAGTAAAGATTTTTATGTTACGTCTTCTAATATTGTGGAATAACTTTTTTTGAAATTCAAAAATTTTTGAAATCCCAAATTCCAATTGATTGGAGTTTGGGATTTTTTTTATCTGGATATCTTTACGCAAAGACCTTTTTCAAAGTTGGATCGCAAGCCATCTGGAATTTTAAAGTTTGTTTTTTTCTATATTAGAATTGCCTACTAATGTTAATTATATGAAATGTACGAATATTACCGTTTTATTTTTCTATTTTAGATTGTATTAATTTGATAATGAATGAGTAAAGCGTAATCCGAAAAGCTTAAGAGTAGGAAAACAAATCAAATCAAACTATTATGAAAAATTTAAAAAACCTAAAAAACGCTGAAATTCTTAGTAAAGATGCTCTAAAGTCAATTTTTGGCGGCGGACTTCCGTATGTAAATCCAACAATTGGATTATGCGACAGATTATGTGGCGAAGCCGGAGGAGTTATTTCGAATACACCGGGTAGAGGAGATGTTTGTCTGGCAGGAACTTCCACTTGTTGTTATTGTAGATAAAAAAGTATTAAAAGTTAATCTAACACGTTTTTAAAAAATGTTAGGTTTGTTGTCTGTGGTCAATCTTTTCATTTAGACAGAGCAGAAATGACAAAAATCCTGAAAAGAGTAAGATCTTTTCAGGATTTTTTATTGGAATTTGGAATTTTGAAGAATTTGTCATTTCACCTTTATCGACTATTCAACTTCGCCTTTTCCTTAATGATATCAGCAATTTTTCGATTCTCAATTTTACTTTCAAGCCATGAAATAATATCTAAATAAAGAAAAGCCCTTTTTTCATAAGTATTCTTTTCTAATTCAATAAAACGCAAACGCATTTTGATGAATTCTTTTTTGATATCTGCAGGATATAAGTTGTTCAGATTCCTTAAAAACTTAATAATCTCCTTTTGAACCTCATGAAGGTCATTCATTTTTATTAGAAACTTATAAGTGTTTTTAAGATGATTTTCAAGGTAATAATCTTTTCCTAATTCATAATGTGCAATTAAAGATAAGAGCCTTGCAAAACACATTAAATCTTCCCGCATTGATAAGTTTTTATTATTAATGATTTTATCCAGATAAAGAATGCATTCATTATACTTTTCGCTTCCAAAATAAATAGAGGCAATTTTGTAGAAAAACAACATTTCGTGATGTTCATCCAGATGTTCGCTGTGTATTTTAATCTTCTCTAAAATCTCAGGAATCAAATATTCGCTTTCTGCAAAAGTACCTTCAAGAATATGTAGATTTAATTTATTATTATAAACATATAAAAATGATAGCGATGCAATGTTATCGTTTACAGGAAATTTTTGATCCTGAATGGTTTCTTCTAAAAGCGATAGATATTTTTTGAAATTTGACTTGTACTTCAGCATATAAAGTGATTCCAAAAAGTAATGATTTCCTTTTAGAAAAAATACCGGATTCTGGTAAATCATATTAGGATTGCCGTAAAACAATGTCACCCATTTATAGGCATATTTATAACTTGCCAGGAAGTCCTGTACCAAAAAACTACGCCATAAATTAGCGTTATAAAACCAATATTTTTCGCGAAAACCAAACTTGCTTTCGTCTAATTTGGCAATATGTTTGTTGAAATAATCATCAATATATTTATATTCCTCATCATTCTTTACATAACCTGTCTTAAGCATGATTCCGTAAAGCTGAAGCGATAAATTGGATAGTTTGCTTGAAATTGTATTTCGATAGTTTAATTCCTTGGCCTGAATAACCAATTCGTCAGCACGTCCCTGAATACTTCGGGTAATATATTGTGATTCGATCAATTTTTCGAATTCTACAATTTCATACGCCATATATTTTTCATCATTTTCCAGCGCAATGATTTTTGTTTTATCCAGAATCTTTAAACTCTGTTTATACAAACCTTTATTATATAAAATACCGGCAAAATCTATTTGTTCGCGCAATTGATAACGAATGTTTTGGCTCGGAATATTCAGTCGAATACTTACCAGAATTTGTTTGTATAAGTATGATTTTAAGTTAGATAACTGTACTTTTTTAATGATGCCGCTCTTAAGGATAAGCTTTTCATCATAGTTTTCAGACTTATCTAAAATATTGAATAATTCGATGAATTTCGTATTTGAACTCGTCTCTAAACGGCTTGCAAAAATCTTAAACTGTCTTTTTTCGGATTTAGAAAGCGATTTTATTAATACAAATAAGAAATCTTTTTGATGGTTAGCCATTGTAAAATATAATAGTGTAACTTATTGGTTTTTAGTTATTTAATACGTTATAAATTGCTTTATGAACAGTATAATTTCATTAAAATGAATTTCGTACTGAAGAAGTACAATATATATTTGTTATCAAGATGTGAAATTACATTAAATAAATGAATATGAATAGAGAGAAAGTTCAAATTTTTGACACCACTTTGCGCGACGGTGAACAAGTTCCAGGATGTAAGTTAGATACTAAGCAAAAATTAGTTATCGCAGAACGACTTGATAAAATGGGAGTTGACGTTATCGAAGCAGGTTTTCCTGTCTCAAGTCCGGGCGATTTTTTATCGGTCTCTGAGATTTGTAAAATCGTAGAAAACGCCACTGTCTGCGGACTAACAAGAGCCGTAAAAAACGACATTGATGTTGCTGCAGCTGCCTTAAAGTATGCTAAAAGACCTAGAATCCACACCGGAATCGGAACATCTGAATCTCATATTCTTCATAAATTAAATACCACAAGAGAAGATATTATTGCCAGAGCAAAATTTGCCGTATCACACGCAAAATCTTATGTAGAAGACGTTGAGTTTTATGCAGAAGATGCCGGCAGAACTGATAACGCTTTCCTTGCAAAAGTTTGTGAAGAAGTGATTAAATCAGGTGCTACAGTACTAAATATCCCTGATACAACAGGATATTGCTTACCGGAAGAATACGGGGCAAAAATTAAATATCTAAAAGAAAACGTAAAAGGAATCGAAAACGTAATCCTTTCATGTCACTGTCATAATGATTTAGGAATGGCAACTGCAAACTCTATTGCAGGTGCGATAAATGGAGCAAGACAAATAGAATGTACTATTAATGGTATTGGAGAAAGAGCAGGGAACACAGCTCTTGAAGAGGTGGTAATGATTTTTAAACAACATCCTTACTTAAATCTTGACACAAACATTAATACAAGAGAATTGAATGAAATGAGCCGATTAGTTTCTGAAAGTATGGGAATGATCGTGCAGCCTAATAAAGCTATTGTTGGAGCGAATGCTTTTGCACACAGTTCCGGAATTCACCAGGATGGTGTAATCAAAAACAGAGCAACTTACGAGATTATGGATCCGCTTGACGTGGGTGTGAATGAATCATCTATTATTTTGACAGCAAGAAGCGGAAGAGCTGCTTTGGCTTACCGTGCTAAAAAAGTAGGTTACGAGCTTACAAAAGTACAATTAGACATTGTGTATATTGAATTTTTGAAGTTTGCTGATATTAAAAAAGAAGTGATAGACGCAGATATTCATCAAATTATTGAGGCTTCAAAAATTGAAGGTGATTTAATCAGAAGTTAATTAAAAGAGAAAAAAAAATAAGGATTTAAATACATAAAGAACGAGACGTTATGAATTTGAAAATAGCAGTTTTACCAGGAGACGGAATTGGACCAGAAGTAATTTTACAAGCCAAAAAAGCATTATATGCTATTGGTGAGGTGTACAATCATGAATTTGTATTCGAAGAAGCGCTCATGGGAGCCATTGCTATTGACAAAACAGGAAATCCATTACCGGAACAAACCCTGAATCTGTGTTTAAATACTGATGCAGTTTTGTTTGGTGCGATTGGAGATCCTAAATACGATAATAATCCAAATGCAAAAGTTCGTCCTGAGCAAGGATTATTAAGGCTTCGTAAAGAACTGGGTTTGTTTGCGAACATTCGTCCTATAAAACCTTATAAATCACTAATTGATGCTTCTCCTTTAAAAAGAGAAATTATCGACGGAGCTGATTTTACTATTTTTAGAGAATTAACAGGTGGTGCTTATTTTGGAGCTAAAACATTAAATGAAGAAGGAACACATGCTTCAGACTTATGTGAATATTCAGAAGAAGAAATTACCAGAATTGCACATTTAGCTTTTAAATCGGCACAAAACCGACGCAAAAAGCTGACAATGGTAGACAAAGCAAATGTTTTGGAAACCTCAAGATTATGGAGAAAAGTAGTTCAGAAAGTGAGTTTAAATTATCCTGATGTTGCTTTAGATTTTTTATTTGTGGATAACGCAGCAATGCAGATTATTTTAAATCCAAAACAATTCGATGTGATTTTGACAGAGAATTTGTTTGGAGATATTTTATCAGATGAAGCGAGCGTGATTACAGGTTCAATTGGTTTATTGGCTTCGGCATCTTTAGGAGAAAAAAATGCTTTGTTTGAACCAATTCACGGTTCTTATCCTCAGGCAAAAGGAAAAAATATTGCCAATCCAATTGCTTCGATTTTATCAGCTGCAATGTTGTTAGAGCATTTTGGTTTATTCAAAGAAGCGAATGTAATTTATCAGGCGGTTGAAAAAGCAATCGAATATAAAGTTGTTACTGTTGATTTAAAACCAGATTCAAAATTCGGTACAAATGAAGTAGGGGAGTTTGTTTCTAATTTTATTTTCAGCAAGGATGACTTGCTATATTTTAATAATGACAATGTTCATATCGGTCAGTCGACAATTGTTTAGTTTTTTTATTAAAATAATGAAATAAATAACAAGAAGTATGTGAAATGTTGAGATTTTATTTTTTTAGTCCTGTAAGTTTTCATACTTTTGTGACACTAAAAAATAAATGATGCAAATCTCAATTATTATTACTTCTGTCGTTGTTGTCAATGTGTTTAGCACATCTGCATCGGGAATGGTATAAATATAATTGAAAAACTATATTACAAACCTTCCAAATACTGGAAGGTTTTTTTTTGAATAAAAATTAAAATAAAATAATACAATAATGGAATTAAATAAGTACAGCAAAACCATCACTCAAGATCAAACACAACCTGCCGCGCAAGCGATGTTGTACGGAATTGGTTTAACTGAAGAAGATTTGAAAAAAGCACAAGTTGGTATTGTAAGCATGGGTTACGATGGTAATACTTGCAACATGCACTTGAATGATTTAGCAAAAGATGTAAAGAAAGGTGTTTGGGATGTGGATCTGGTCGGACTTATTTTTAATACTATTGGTGTTAGTGACGGAATTTCAAACGGAACTGAAGGAATGCGTTTTTCATTGGTTTCCCGTGATGTAATTGCTGATTCTATTGAAACAGTTGTGGGGGCACAATGGTACGATGGTGTAATTGCGATTCCTGGTTGTGATAAAAATATGCCTGGTGCTTTGATTGCAATGGGAAGATTAAACCGTCCGTCTATGATGGTTTACGGAGGATCAATTCATTCAGGAAAATGGAAAGGAGAATCTCTTAATATTGTTTCTGCTTTTGAGGCACTAGGAAAAAGAGTAAAAAACGAAATTACTCCGGAAGATTTTAAAGGTGTAATTCAAAATGCATGTCCGGGAGCTGGTGCTTGTGGCGGAATGTATACTGCAAATACTATGTCTTCAGCAATTGAAGCATTAGGAATGAGTTTACCTTACAGTTCTTCTAATCCTGCATTGAGTCAGGAAAAAAGAGATGAATGTCTGGCTGCTGGAGCTGCTATTAAAATTTTATTAGAAAAAGATATTAAGCCAAGAGATATTATGACTCGCAAGGCTTTCGAAAATGCTATTACAATAGTAGCCGTTTTAGGAGGTTCTACAAATGCAGTGATGCACTTAATTGCAATGGCTCATGCGGTTGATGTCAAGATTACTTTGGATGATTTTCAGGCTATTAATGATAGAACGCCAGTATTGGCCGACATGAAGCCAAGTGGTAAATATATGATGGAAGATATTCATGAAGTTGGAGGAATTCCTTCAGTAATGAAATATTTATTGAAAGTAGGATTGATTCATGGAGATTGTTTGACAGTTACCGGAAAAACAGTAGCTGAGAACTTGGCTTCAACTCCGGATTTACAAGATGGACAAGAAGTGATTCATGAAATTCAAAAAGCATTAAAACCAACCGGAAATATTCAGGTTTTATATGGAAATCTTGCTTCTGAAGGTGCTGTTGCAAAGATCAGCGGAAAAGAAGGAGAATATTTTGAAGGTCCGGCTGTAGTTTTTGAAGGAGAATTTGAAGTAATTCCAGGTCTTGAGGCCGGAAAAATTAAACCGGGTAGTGTAGTCGTCATCAGGTATTGTGGACCAAAAGGTGGTCCAGGGATGCCGGAAATGCTAAAACCTACATCGGCCATTATTGGAGCCGGATTAGGAAGTACTTGTGCTCTTATCACAGACGGTAGGTTCTCTGGAGGTTCACATGGCTTTGTCGTAGGACATATTACACCAGAGGCTTATGATGGTGGTGGTATTGCACTGGTAAAAGATGGAGATTTAATTGCCATTGATGCTGTAAAAAACACCATTGATCTTAAAATTTCTGACGAAGAATTTGCAGCTAGAAAAGCGGCTTGGGTACAACCGCCGTTAAAAGTTACAAAAGGAGTTTTGCTTAAATACGCAAGATCGGTTTCAAGCGCTTCTACAGGTTGTGTTACCGATAACTAATTAAATAACAATATCAAAAATCAATGACAATGACAATAACAATATCAAAAATCAAATAGCAAAAAAAACAAAAAATCAATTTAGAATTTATCGTTGAAATTGATTTTTAACATTGCCATTGAATTTTGATATTGATATTGAATTTTGAAATTGATAAAACAAAATATACTATGAAAATATCAGGGGCAGAAGCCGTTATAAGATGTTTATTAGCAGAAGGAGTAGACTTGGTTTATGGGTATCCGGGAGGAGCAATCATGCCTGTTTATGACGAATTATATAAATTTCAGGACCAATTACACCATGTTTTGGTACGCCATGAACAAGGTGCAACACACGCAGCTCAGGGATACGCCAGAGCGACAGGAAAAGTTGGTGTAGCGATTGCTACTTCAGGACCTGGAGCAACAAATCTAGTTACCGGAATTGCAGATGCTCAAATCGATTCCACACCAATGGTTTGTATTACAGGCCAGGTTGGAAAACATTTATTGGGTTCTGATGCTTTTCAGGAAACGGATATTATCGGAATTTCGACTCCGGTTACCAAATGGAATTATCAGGTTACAGAAGCCTCTGAAATTCCTGAAATCATTGCAAAAGCATTTTATATTGCACGTTCCGGTCGTCCGGGGCCTGTATTGATTGATATTACTAAAAACGCTCAGTTTGATGAGTTCGAATTTAGTTACGAAAAATGTACGGCAATTAGAAGTTATGTTCCGGTTCCGAAATTAAATCTGGACAAAGTTGCCGAAGCTGCTGCTTTAATTAATAGTGCTAAAAAACCTTTTATCGTTTTTGGTCAGGGAATAATTCTTGGTCAGGCCGAAGAACAGTTAAAAGCAATGATCGAAAAGTCAGGAATACCGGCAGGTTGGACAATTTTAGGACTTTCGGCTTTACCTACGGATCATCCATTAAATGTTGGGATGTTAGGGATGCATGGAAATTATGCACCAAATTTACTGACAAACGAATGTGATGTTTTAATTGCATTAGGAATGCGTTTTGATGATCGTGTTACCGGAAATCTAAAGACTTACGCAAAACAGGCAAAAGTTATTCATTTTGAAATTGATCCTGCGGAAGTTGATAAAAACGTAAAAACCGAAGTAGCTGTTTTAGGAGATGTAAAAGAAGCCCTGAATGCCTTATTGCCATTGATTGAATCAAAATCACATGATTTGTGGCATAATGAATTTAAAGAATTACTTAAGATAGAAGTAGAGACAGTTATAAATGAAGAGCTGAACCCAACGAATAATAAAGGTATTTCTATGGGTGAGACTATGGAAATGATCAACAAACACTCAAAAGGTGATGCCATTATTGTTTCAGATGTAGGACAGCACCAGATGTTTGCTTGTCGTTATGCTAAGTTTAATACCACCAAAAGTAATATTACTTCAGGAGGTTTAGGAACTATGGGATTTGCATTGCCAGCTGCAATTGGAGCTAAGATGGGAAGACCGGATCGTGAAGTAGTTGCCATTATTGGAGACGGAGGATTTCAGATGACCATTCAGGAATTAGGTACAATTTTCCAGACTAAAGTTCCTGTGAAAATTGTCATCTTAAACAACGAATTTTTAGGAATGGTGCGTCAGTGGCAGGAATTATTTTTCGATAACAGATATGCTTCGACAAATATGACCAATCCAAACTTTGTTGCCATTGCAGAAGGATATTACATTAAATCTAAAAAAGTAACACAAAGAGAAGATTTGGATGCTGCTGTAGCCGAAATGATGGCTTCAAAAGATTCATATTTCTTAGAAGTTATGGTCGAAAAAGAGAATAATGTATTCCCAATGATTCCAACAGGAGCGTGTGTTTCTGAAATTAGATTAAGCTAGGAAAAAGTTTCAGGTTTCAGGTTTTTTTTGTTTCAGGTTGTAGAACTTGAAACCTGAAACCTGAAACAAAAAAAACTAAAAAATAACATGGAAGATAAAACATTTACCATATCGGTATACTCAGAAAATAATGTGGGTTTGTTGAATAGAATATCAGGAATATTCTTAAAGCGACACATTAATATATTAAGTCTAAACGTTTCAGAATCAGAAATAGAGAATGTTTCAAGATTTATTATTGTAGTAAATACAACTGAGAAGTGGGTTCAGAATATCGTTGGACAAATTGAAAAACAAATTGAAGTAATAAAAGCTTTTTATCACACTGATGAAGAGACTATTTACCTTGAAAATGCTTTATTCAAAATCGCTTCAAGTTTGTTGTTTGATGAAAAACAAATTCAAAATATCATCAAAGAAAGCCAGGCAACAATCGTAACCGTTTCTCGTGATTTCTTCGTGATTTCAAAATCAGGAAGACGTTCTGAAATTGAAGAATTGTATGCGAAATTTAAACCTTACGGCATTATGCAATTTGTACGTTCGGGCAGAATATCGGTTTCTAAACAAAAAATGGAAATTTCAAGTTTGTTAGAAACATTCAAATAGTATCATCTTAGTTATATATTATCAATTATTAAAATACAACATTCATTAAATATTAAAAACAAAATGGCAAATTATTTCAATACATTACCACTTAGATTACAATTAGAACAATTAGGTGTTTGCGAATTTATGGAGCAGTCAGAATTTGCAGACGGAATTGCAGCTTTAGCAGGAAAAAAAGTTGTTATTGTAGGCTGTGGTGCACAAGGTTTGAATCAGGGTTTAAATATGAGAGATTCTGGATTAGACATTTCATATGCATTACGTGCAGATGCAATAGCTGAAAAAAGAGCTTCTTATAAAAATGCTACTGAAAACGGTTTTACAGTAGGTACTTACGAAGAATTAATTCCAACTGCTGATCTAGTTTGTAACTTAACACCAGATAAACAACATACTGCTGTAGTTACTGCCATTATGCCATTAATGAAACAAGGTTCGACTTTAGCATATTCTCACGGTTTTAATATTGTTGAAGAAGGAATGCAGATTCGTAAAGATATTACAGTAATTATGTGTGCTCCTAAATGTCCTGGTTCTGAGGTTCGTGAAGAATATAAAAGAGGATTTGGTGTACCAACACTTATTGCAGTTCACCCGGAGAATGATCCAAACAATTTTGGTTTAGATCAGGCAAAAGCTTATGCTGTAGCAACCGGAGGACACAAAGCAGGAGTTTTAAAATCATCATTTGTAGCTGAAGTAAAATCAGATTTAATGGGTGAGCAAACTATCCTTTGCGGATTATTGCAAACAGGATCTATTTTATGTTTTGACAAAATGGTTGAAAAAGGAATTGAGCCTGCTTATGCTTCAAAATTAATTCAATACGGATGGGAAACTATCACTGAGGCTTTGAAACATGGTGGTATTACAAACATGATGGATCGTTTGTCTAATCCTGCAAAAATCGAAGCTTACGAAATTGCAGAAGAATTAAAAGACATCATGCGTCCTTTATTCCAAAAGCATCAGGATGATATCATTTCAGGAGAATTCTCAAGAACAATGATGATTGACTGGGCTAATGATGATAAGAATTTATTGACATGGAGAGCTGCTACAGGAGAAACTAATTTTGAGAAAACAGCTCCAACGGATGTTCCAATTTCTGAACAAGAATATTTTGATAATGGCGTTTTAATGATTGCAATGGTTAAAGCTGGTGTAGAATTGGCTTTCGAAACAATGACAGAAGCTGGAATCATTGAAGAATCAGCATATTATGAGTCGTTACACGAATTGCCATTGATTGCTAATACCATAGCAAGAAAAAAATTATTTGAAATGAACCGTGTTATCTCGGATACAGCAGAATATGGCTGTTACTTATTTGACCACGCTTGTAAACCGTTATTGGAAAATTACATGAAAACTGTTGAAACTAACATTATAGGAAAACCATTTTCAACTTCTAACGGAGTAGATAATGCTATCTTAATTGCGGTAAATAAAGAAATTCGTCAACATCCTATTGAAGAAGTAGGAGCATGGTTGAGAGAATCGATGACTGCAATGAAAAAAATTGGATAATAAATTGGGAATTACCACAGATTCGATTGTGGAATTTGCACTGTATCTTTGTTTTATATGATATTTTGAATTAGTAAGCACTTATTAAAAAAAAAATGGATATAGATGCATATTGCATTCACTTAGCTTCTACTAGTAAGCAAGTTAAGTGAAGCTAATCCCTAATGAAGGGGTATATTGTCAAAAATATACTAGTTGAAGTCATATAATTAATAAGGATGCTGTTATTTTCGAAATAGAATATTGCATTGTGATACAGAATTACAAAATTAATTGTTATTGAGATTGTTAAAATAAAGGCATGGTATTCATTTATCATGCCTTTTTTGCAACATGCTTTTTTGTTAAAAAAAGTAAAATTTTACAGTAAACGTATAAAAAGCTTATATTTTTTTTAATATGTGTTTTTTTTAGACAAAATTTATGAATTAAATAATTTTAAGAATACGTTGATATTTAATACATTTATAAAAAAATTCCACAAACATATGAGTTATTATAAAATTGAAAATTTAGAACAATATTTTAAACATTACAATAAGTCAATAAGGGAGCCAAGGAAGTTTTGGGGAAAGATTGCTGAAGAAAATTTTACCTGGTACCAACAATGGGAAAAAGTAGTTGATTTTAATATGGCTGATGCCGAAGTGAAGTGGTTTACTGACGCAAAAGTTAACATTACCAAGAATTGCATCGATAGACACTTAAGTAAAAGAGGAGAAAAAACGGCGATCATTTTTGAACCAAATGATCCTTCAGAAAGTGCTTTACATATAACGTATAACGAACTATACGAAAGAGTTTCGAAAATGGCGAATGTTTTGCGTGAGCAGGGAGTTCGCAAAGGAGACCGAGTTTGTATTTATTTGCCAATGATTCCTGAATTAGCAGTTGCAGTATTGGCTTGTGCCAGAATAGGTGCAATTCATTCGGTTATTTTTGCTGGATTTTCAGCTTCTGCTGTTTCTGCAAGAATTAACGATTGCGAGTGTAAAATGGTAATTACTTCAGATGGAGGTTACAGAGGAAATAAAAACATTGATCTAAAAGGAATTGTAGATGAGGCATTAGATACCTGCCCAACTGTTTCTAGTGTTTTGGTTGTAAAAAGAACAAACACAGAGGTTAAAATGAAAGAAGGACGTGACCAATGGTTACAGCCTTTATTAGACGTGGCTTTAGATAATAGTGTTGCCGAAATCATGGATGCCGAAGATCCTTTGTTTATTTTGTATACTTCAGGATCTACAGGAAAGCCTAAAGGAATGGTACATACCACAGCCGGATATATGGTGTATACTGCCTATACTTTTAAAAACGTTTTTAGTCACGAAGAAAATGATATTTTCTGGTGTACTGCAGATATTGGCTGGATTACCGGTCACTCATATATATTATACGGACCATTATTAAACGGTGGTACAACCGTAATTTTTGAAGGAGTTCCTTCTTATCCGGATTTTAGCCGTTTTTGGGATATTATCGAAAAACACAAAGTAACTCAGTTTTATACAGCTCCAACCGCTATCCGTTCATTAGCAAAAGAAAGTTTAGATTATATTCAAAAATATCCTCTAAAATCGCTTAAAGTAATTGGATCAGTAGGAGAGCCAATCAACGAAGAAGCATGGCACTGGTTTAATGACCATGTTGGAGATAAAAGATGTCCGGTGGTTGATACTTGGTGGCAAACAGAAACTGGCGGAATCATGATTTCTCCAATTGCTTTTGTAACACCAACAAAACCAACTTATGCAACTTTGCCTTTACCGGGAATTCAACCCGTTTTAATGGATGAAAAACGTAATGAAATAGAAGGAAATCAGGTTGTGGGTAGTTTGTGTATCAAATTTCCATGGCCAGGAATTGCCAGAACAATTTGGGGAGATCACCAACGTTATAAAGACACTTATTTCTCGTCTTTCCCTGGAAAATATTTTACAGGAGACGGAGCTTTAAGAGACGAAGTTGGTTACTACAGAATCACCGGTAGAGTAGATGATGTTGTAATTGTTTCCGGACATAACTTAGGTACAGCTCCTATCGAAGACGCGATCAACGAGCATCCTGCAGTTGCTGAATCTGCTATTGTTGGATTTCCACATGATATTAAAGGAAATGCTTTATATGGTTTCGTAATTCTAAAAGAAACAGGAGAGTATAGAGACAGAGCAAATTTAACCAAAGAGATCAATCAATACATTTCTGATCATATTGGGCCAATTGCAAAACTGGATAAAATTCAGTTCGTGTCTGGTTTACCAAAAACACGTTCAGGAAAAATTATGCGTAGAATTTTACGTAAGATTGCCGAAGGCGATTATTCTAATTTTGGAGATACTTCAACGTTATTGAATCCTGAAATTGTAGAAGAAATTAAGAACGAAAGAATTTCTTAATTTTGAAAATAAATAGATAAATAAAAATGCCTCTTAAAAAATTAAGAGGCATTTTTTATATGTTTTATCTAGATGATTTTTGTCAAAGTAGCAACAATCTTGTCATTCCCCGAGGAACGAGGGATCTTCACATGAAACTAACACAAAGTTATTTTTGTAAATTGTCGAGCTACTTACGAAGATCCCTCGTTCCTCGGGATGACAAAAATGCGTAGAATCACTTTGCGGGACTTAGACTTCGCTCAGTCTGACATTTTAATCTTTTTATACTTGGCAGAGATTCTAAACTTAAATTTCATTATATAACTTATATGATTTGAAATTTTCTACTTAATCCCTAATCTAGATTTCAACTTCAAAAACAACAGTGCAATTTTATACGCATCTTCAGAAGAGGAATTTCGATCACTTTTTGGAATTTTGTAAATTTCACTTAAATCATCCAAAGAAAACTGCTTGTCATTGATATCCATTAATTTTCTGTACATCATGTCGATATCCAATGCTTCATTTTTCAATCTTCCACAATCCAGCCGCTCTAAAGCCGAATTTAGCATCTCGATATCAAAATTAATATGATGCCCTACTAAAATAGAATTGCCTATAAAGTTAACAAATGCTTCAATAGCATCTGGCTCAGGCATTTTAAGCATTTTGCTTTCAATAATAAACTCATTCGAAAGTCCGTTATCCTGCAAAAATTTGTATTGAAGCAGAACAGCTTCGAAATTGTCTTTTATTACAATTCCATCATCAATTACTGAAAAAGCACCCAAAGATAAGATAACATCTTTATTGGGGTTTAAGCCGGAAGTTTCAGTAGATAAAACTACAAATCTGTTTGGTTTTGTTTCGAATTTAGTCAGGTAGTCTTTCCAGAAGTCCGGATAGTCTTTATTGATATTTTTAATCCAGTCTAGCATACTTATGAGAATTGTGTAAGTTGAAATTTACTCTTAATCAGTTCCTCAAGGTCTTTCATTGGGGTTAAGGCATTTTTTAACTTTTCTTTGTCTGTTTTAGACATTTCTCGCAAATTTATATATTGTCCTGAGTCATCATTCTTTAATCCTTCAATAGTTCTAAATTTTGATAACGTTAAAAAAGCTTCGGCGCAGCTTAAATAAATTTCAGCATTTTTAGAATCTGTTATAGCCAATTGTTTGAATCGTAAATAGGTGTTCTTAATTCCTTTGATATTGGCATTTAAAATTAACAAACGTGCAGCATCAATTAAGGGCATCAATGCGCGTGTTTTGATATCAAATTTTGTTTTATGCGAGCCTTCTTCTTCCACGATAAATTTCTTGAAGAAACTCAAAGGAGAATTTTTCTTTAAGGCGTCATTACCTAAAAAGTCGAAGAATAACGTATTGTTGACAGCATTCTTAAAAATAACATTTTCTATCACTTCTTCGATTTTCGGTTCTCCAAAAACAATTTCATAGTCAAAGAAAATACTGCTTAAATCGTTGCTGTTTTCACCTGGAGTATTCATCCAGCTATTGTATTGCTTTGTCCAGTCTGTCAGTGATTTACACCATAACATATTGCTGGCCATATGTCCGTTTGGACAATATTCGTAACCTACTTTTTCTAAGATAGAAGTTGTTCTTTTGGCTAGTCTTAAAAAGTAATCTTTTACTTCTCTGTATTTTTCTGGTGAAACGTCTTCAAAAATAAGAATGCTATCTTGATCGGTTAATAATAATTGTTCTTTACGGCCTTGACTACCAATGCTTAACCAGGCAAAACGGGCAGGAGGTGAGCCTAAATCCAGAATAGATAATTCGACAGCACGTTTTATAATTGCAAGATTAATTTCGCTTGCGATATTGCTAATATGTGAAATCGGAATGTTCTTTTGAATTGAATTCTGAATCAAATCAGACAAGCGATCACGTATTTGTTTTAAGTCTTTTGGAAGCTGAGAACGTTTAATTTCTTTAATTAAAACACCAGGATTACTAGCCTGAGCCACAATTAAATCGTGTTCAGAAATAATTCCTTTTACAGCAGATTTGCTTGTACCGTCTTTGGTAACACATAAATGGGTTACATTATTTTTAAGCATAAGCAATTGCGCTTCAGCCAGAGAAACATTTTCGATTACCGTGACAACCGGAGAAGACATGATCTTGTCAATTGTTTCTGTAATAGGATAGCGGCCAGTTGCAATTTTAGAAGATAAATCGGCATTGGTTACAATACCAATCGGATTGTTGTTTTCGCAAATAACGATATTATCTACCATAGATTCTGTCATCAGGATCGCAACATCTTTTATAATGCGATTAGACTCAGTTGTTAATGGTGAATTATTGTATGCAAGTGACTGAATATATTGCATTTCTGATTGCTGATCTACATAGAAAGCAGTGTCAGATATCAGTTTTCCATTAGAGTTTACATTGTCTTTTGCATGTCTTGAATTGATGGCAAAATTCTCCAGCAAAAAGTTTAATACATCAGAGTTATTGGCTACAAAAGGTCTGAAAACAGCGATAGGAATAGCGTATATAATGCTTTCTTCGCGTGCTTTTGCAGTCATCATATAATTATTTTTGGCAAAAAACGGACGTAAACCAAAAATATCACCTTCATGACATTTGTTTATAATAGTTTCTTCGGCATCAGCAATTGTGGTTAAATTTATGACACCCGAAGCCACAACATAAAAACTATCATGAAGTAAGTCGTTAATTTGAAAAAGTACAGCGTGTTTTTCTAAATTGATTACACGAATGTTTGTAGCAATATCAGATAATTCCTGAAAAGTTAAGTTATCAAATGGCGGGTATTCTTTTAAAAAATCTGCAATATGCTCAGCAATTGTATTCATACGTTTGATAATTTTTTTAAAGTATCGAATGTAAAAATAATAAAATAAACTCTTACAATGAAAGCATCTTTGAGAGAATATAATTATTTTAAGAAAATGTTAAAATTAACTGATTTCTAGACTTTAAATAAAGCTTTTTAGGATTTTAAAAACATTATTATCATTTGAACTTTTGAGTGTGTTTCAAAATAGAGGCATAATTAATTCTAAAGAATTCGCTGATGGCTAAGCAATCTGTTTTTATAATCGAAAAAAGAATGAAGAAAGAAATGTAAGTAGAAGGTTTTTAAAATATTCTATTTTACATAATATAAATTATAGTTCAAATGCAATACTGTATATAGCAGTGGTAAGGCTTAGTCAATTCTGTGTTTTATAAAGTGTTTCATATTTGATACTTTAAAGTCTCACTCTCATTCACAGCTTGTTTAGCATATCTTTGATTCAATAATTTAATCGTAAAGTTTCGTGAGAATCGTTTCTTTGGGAACTAAATCAGAACCGCCTCGTTTAGTAAATTGTATTACGCCTTCATTTGCATAAAGTACTGCGCTTACCGAACCATTTTTAGATTTCATGCTGATTTGAGCTTTTTCACCAAGTACGTAAACATATCCGGTCACTTCCATAATGCCGGTAACGAATTTTTCATGAGCACTCGTAATTTCTGCAGTTCCGAATATTTTACTGTTTGATTGCGCTATGTTTAAAGTCAAAACATATTCCTTGCTGCAATCTTTGCAATTTTCAGTGCTCCAGGTTCCTGTAAATCGATTTGTTTGTGAATGTGCAGAAAAAGAAATGAATAGCAACAAAAGGATGATTTTTTTCATTGGAATTGTCTTTGTTTTTTTAATGTGTTTCAAATATAAACCAAAAAAGCATTCACCGTGGTGAATGCTTTTCTTTTCCATATAAAAATGAATTATTTTATTTTTTTCAAATAAACAGATTTTCCGTTTAATGCTACGTTAATTTCATTTTTTTTCTCTGAAAAAGTGGTTCTCAAAGCATTTCCTTTAAAAATGGTAACATCGCCATAAACTTTCCCGGTTTCAGTAGAAACATATTCAAACAATAATTTTTTATTATCAGGCTCAATTCCAATCTTGTAGCTTGAAAATTTCGATGTATCTAAGTTAAATTCCTGCTGAGTGTCAATGATTTTGCCATCTGCATAAAAATTGGTAACAGACTTGTTTAAAGTGATATCAGGATAATACTCATTCACTTTTTGAAGAAGTGCGTATTGTTCAGCAGTTGCATCTTCTTTCTTAGATGTAATTGTTTGTGCGAAGGAAAGCGTTGTAAAAATAAGAGCGAATAGTAAAGAGAAATTTTTCATAAATTTTAATTTTTAGGATTAGTTTGAAAATCAATTATTGAAGTTCAATTTAGATTTAAAATTAATGCACTTTTTATATAAAAATACATTCGATTATATAACAAGGTACTAAATATTTACCTTTGCAGGAAATTAAAAGCAATTATTTAAGATAATGACAGCAAAAAAATATATTAAACTTATTCTGATTTTAGGTTCTTTAACAGCACTTGGTCCTTTTTCGATCGACATGTATTTACCGGGCTTCTCTGGTATTGCCAAAGATCTAAATACCACTGTTGCAAAAGTATCGATGAGTCTATCCAGTTATTTTATCGGAATTTCTGCAGGACAATTGCTTTACGGTCCTTTATTGGATCGTTTTGGGCGAAAAAAACCGTTGTTTATTGGTCTTTTAGTTTACATATTAGCTTCATTAGGTTGTGTTTATGTAGCCGATATTGATTCTTTTATCCTTTTACGATTTGTTCAGGCAATTGGCAGCTGTGCGGCAACAGTAGCTTCTGTGGCAATGGTTAGGGATTTATTTCCGGTAAAAGATATACCAAAAGTTTTTTCTTTATTAATGCTGGTGTTGGGGCTTTCGCCGATGTTGGCGCCAACAATTGGTGGTTATGTTACAGAAGATTATGGATGGCATATGGTATTTTTTATCTTAATGTGTATGGGAATCGCTATTTTAATTGCTGCTCAGGTTGGTTTGCCAAACAGCTATAAACCTGATACTTCGATCTCATTAAAACCAAAACCAATCATTTCGAACTTTTTAAAAGTATTAAAGGAACCTCAGTTTTTTACGTATGCATTTACAGGTTCAATTTCTTTTTCGGGCTTATTTACTTATGTAGCGGCCTCGCCTATCATTTTTATGGATATTTACCATGTAGATGCAAAAACCTATGGATGGATTTTTGCTTTTATGTCGGTAAGTTTTATTGGTTCCAGTCAGTTGAATTCAGTTTTATTGAAGAAATTTTCAAGCCAGCAAATGATTTTTGGAGCATTGATTACCCAATCTGTAATTGCTATTGTTTTTCTGGTATTAGCTGCCAATAATTTATTAGGATTATATGAAACCATAGCAATGCTTTTCTTGTTTTTGGGATGTTTAGGAATTTCAAATCCAAATACTGCGGGACTTACTATGGCGCCGTTTGCTAAAAATGCCGGAAGTGCTTCTGCTCTTATGGGGGCAATTCAGCTTGGTTTGGGAGCATTGGCTTCGTTTGCTGTTGGTATTTTTGTAAAAGATTCAGTAGCGCCAATGGTTCTTATTATGACATCAACAACGATTATCGCGTTTATAGTTTTAAATATCGGAAAACGTTTTATTAAAGAAAAAATTGAAGTTTCTAAGGATGATGATGTTTTGGTAGGACATTAAATTAAAAAATCCAAATTTTTGAAATTCCAAATTCCAATAAATTGTGTGGAATAAATCCAGTTTTAATGTAATATTGTCATTTTGAGGAATGACAATATACGAGCAAAAAAAAAGCCAGAATTTAATAATTCTGGCTTTTTGCATTTATTGATATTGGAATTTATTATCCAATTGATCTATTCGCTTTGTTGTCTTTTATCTGGTCTGATAATCATTCTCAATGATTGATCACTTGCAAAATAAGCAACCATCCAGTTCCAAAATGTATTTAATCTGTTTCTGTAAGTAATTAAAGATATCAAGTGGATAAACAGCCAGATAATCCATGCAAAGAAGCCTTTAAAATGCCATTTTGGACTTGGTAAATCTACGACGGCTTTATTTTTACCAATGATAGCCATAGAGCCTTTATCATTATAAGTAAATGGTTTTAAAGGTTTGTTTTGTACTAATGCTTTAAAGTTTTTGGCTAAATTTAATCCTTGCTGAATAGCGACCTGAGCCACTTGCGGATGGCCATCAGGAAAATTTTTATCGCCCGCTGTAATGGCCGTATCGCCAATAGCATAAATATTTATTAATCCATCTACTTTATTATATTGATCTGTTGCCATACGTCTTCCGCGGCCATAACTTTCCTTTGGAATTCCGTCAAAAAGTTTCGCAGAAACTCCGGCAGCCCAAATTAAGTTTTTTGTTTTGATGGTTTCTCCGTTTTCAAAATGTACGGTATCATCAACATAATCGACTACGCGGGTATGTAGCTTAACCACAACTCCTAATTTAGTTAGGGCATCTAATGTGTCTTCTTGCGAAGCTTTACTCATTGGAGCGAGTAGTGCGTCTCCCCCATCGACCAAATACACATTACTGGCTGATGTTTCTAATTCCGGATATTCCTTAAGGAGTATATTTTTACGCATTTCGGCAAACATTCCTGAAACCTCTACTCCTGTTGGCCCTCCTCCGGCAACCACAATCGTTAACAATTTACGGCGTTTACGAATATCTTTGGTAATAGCGGCTTTCTCCAGGTTTTTAAGCAATGTATTACGCATTTCGATGGCATCATTTAACGTTTTCATCGGAATGGCGTTTTTCATTACGTTTTCCATGCCAAAATAGCTGGTTTCGGCTCCGGTAGCAAAAACTAAATGATCGTATGTTAATTCGCCGTTATTAAGGATTATTTTATTTTCGGCAGGAACTACAGAAAGCAATTCGCCTAAACGAAATTGAAGATTTTTTTTGCCTGCAAAGAATTTTCGAAAAGGATAACTGATACTTGATGGTTCTAAAAAAGCGGTAGCAACCTGGTATATAAGTGGCGGAAAGAAATTATAATTGTTTTTGTCTACAAGTGTTACTTGTATTTGAGGATGGTCTACAAGCTCTTTTGCGAGATTTATTCCTGCAAAACCACCTCCTATAATTACTATATTCATATGTGTTGTCTTTTAAGTAGGATTCATGAGTAAAACTTTTCTGCCTGAGCAGTTCTATAAATTTAACATTATAATTTCATATATAAAACCTCATTTGAGTTTTCTTTTATATTCTTACGGAATTAATTTGCCAATTTAAGCTTCATCATAATGTCTGTTTGCTCATCATTTCCTAATTTAAAAATGTGTTTGTCAAATTCAATAAAACCATTTTTTGTGTAGAAACTGATCGCTCTGAGGTTTTCTTCCCAGACTCCTAACCATACATAGTCAACATTTTTGTCCTTTGCTACCTGAATAGCTTTTTCATATAGTAATTGTCCAACTTTTTTTCCGTGAAATTCTTTCGAAACATAGATTCGCTCGATTTCAAGGGATTTTTCGCCTTTTAATTCTGTTTGAGATTCTCCGAAATTTACTTTTAAGTAACCAATTACTTCGTTTTCTAATGTGGCAAAATAAAACTGAGAATCTTTATTGGTGAGTTCTTTCGTTAATTTTTCTGTAGAAAAACCTTCTTCCAGATAATTCTTCATGTTTTCTTCAGAATTTGATTCTGAAAATGTCTCCTGAAAAGTCTGTCTTCCAATTTTTTGTAATTGGTCAATGTCGTTTAACGAAATTTCTTTTATTTGGATATTAGTCATGCGTACGTGGTATTTTTAAGATAATATTACCTTATAAAAATACAACATAAATTCGCAAATTCTGGATATTAAGTGGCTACTTTTTGAATTTTTTAACAGGTTTTTCAGTTACTTCAACCTTGTTTTGCAAAACGTAATTGGCCAACAATTTTTCGATTAATTCGTCTTTAGTAAGATGATGAAAAACAGTTTTTACTTTTGTTTTTAAATCGTTCGAAATGTCGTGATTAGGTTTTGTTTTGAAGATTTGTTTCGCCCACAAAAGCGTGTTATTTTCTTCTAAACTTACTACAGAAGGTTTTTGAAACTGAGTAAATTTAATACCTAATTCTTTTTCGAATTCCGGAATTTCAGCTGTTTCTTCTTCTTGTAAAACGGTCAAAGAAAGTCCCTTTGCTCCTGCCCTTGCGGTTCTTCCGCTACGGTGAACATAGTTTTCGTAGGTGTCAGGCAAATGATAATTTACGACATAAGAAATTTCTTTTACGTCGATTCCTCTTGCTGCTAAATCGGTTGCAACCATAATATTGATGTGTCCTTCACGGAATTGCTCCATGATTCTGTCACGAATTCCCTGAGATAAACTTCCGTGTAATGCTCCTGACGAAAAACGATTAATCGCTAAGTTTTTAGCTAATTTGTTTACTGCAGCTTTGGTTTTACAAAAGATGATTCCGCGTTCTCCGTCTTTTGAGTTTAGGAAATGCATTAAAACATCCAGTTTTTCGATTGGATCTACTACAATATATTCGTGATCAATTCCCTGGTTACCAATTGTTTCCATATTGGCGCTGACCTGAACTACGTTTTTGTTTAAGTAATTCTGGATCAATTGTTTGATTGTTCCCGGTAAAGTTGCTGAGAATAATAAAGTCCTGTGCTTTTTAGGAAGTTCGGCTACGATTTCGTCCAAACTTTCTTTTAGGATTGAAACCATTTCATCGGCTTCATCTAATACTAAATATTCTGTTTGCTTTAAGTCGATTGCTTTTCGCTGAATCAAATCGATTAAACGTCCCGGAGTTGCTACAACTATATGTGTGGGTTGTGATAAACGCTCAATTTGAGGTTTTATTGGGATTCCGCCACAAGTTGAAGTGATTGAAATATTTGGAATGTGTTTTCCAAAATCTTCTAAGTTTCTGAATATTTGTTGTCCAAGTTCTCTGGTTGGTACCAAAATTACTGCTTGTACAATTGAAGATTCAGTATCTATTAATTGCAATAATGGTAATCCGAAAGCGGCTGTTTTACCGGTTCCTGTTTTGGCTAAACCTACAACATCATGGCTTTCAGAAAGCAATAACGGAATTGTTTTTTGTTGAATTTCTGTTGGTTCAACAATGTTCAATTCGCTTAAAGCTTTTAAAATTGGTGCTGAAATTCCTAATGATGAGAATTGTTTAGACATTGTTTTTATTATTGTAGAGTTCTGATTTTAGATTTTAGATTCTGCCACAGATTACTCAGATTAAAATGATTTTTTAGAACCTTTGGTTCTGTTTTTTCTCTCAATTTTGTCATCCCGAGGAACGAGGGATCTCCGCAAGAAACTATCATAAAGTATTTCTTAAATTGTTGAGTTTCTAATGGAGATCCCTCGTTCCTCGGGATGACATATATATGTGTGTAAATATTTACTATTACTTCTTATGAAACCTAAAGCCCTAGCCCTGATGGGAGCGGCATCCTTTTGTGCCGGTGTTCGGCATAAAAGATACAGTGGACAGCAGGAAACAGCTCCTGATTACTGAAATTCCAAATTCTTTAAATCCCAAATTCCAATTGGAGCACGCGCTGTGACTTCGCTCAGCGTGACAACCTGAAACTTGAAACCGAAAAACGTTCAGAATAAAAAACTTGAAACAAATTTTTTAATCTTCGTCTGGTTCGTTCATGATTTTTTCGCGATACTTTTTACCTATTAATAGTACCAGTTTTAGCTTATAATCGTCAACCAGCCATTCGCGGTAGTTTTTACTGCACTGGCTTAAACATTTAGAATAGCGTTTGATACGACAATCGATATCGTCATCAAGTTCTCTTCCTAATGATTTTGCTTCTTGCAGCGTTACTGTATTGTCTACACACATTGCTGCATGTTGTTCTAACGATTTGTCTAAAACTACTTTAGAACGTAAATTTTGTTTGATGATTAATTTATGTTCTTCATCAACATCAAAAGTAACATCGGCAGTTTTGGCGAATTTCGCGCGTAATTCAGGTGGCATGCTATATTTGAAATACAATTCGATCTCGGTATCATCACGTAGATTTTCTAAATAAAATTCTGGTGATTTAAAGATGTGCTGCCAGTTTACCGGCTCACTCCATAAACCAAAACGTGCTGCATTATTACCCAAATCAATAACTGTAAACTCGTCTTTACCAGGTAATTTACGAGATCCACGACCAATCATTTGGTAGTATAATGTTAGCGATTTTGTTGCTCTGTTCAGGATAATAGTCTCTACTGTTGGCTCATCAAAACCTGTGGTTAAGATTCCTACAGAGGTTAGAATAGCATCCGGAGTCTTTTTGAACCAGGCCAGGATATCTTTACGTTCTTCTGAACTGCTTGTATTATCAAGGTGTCTGATGTCGTAACCGGCTTCTCTAAACGTTTCATATACATATAATGAGGTATGAATACCGTTGTTGAAAATCAGGGTTTTTTTGCCAAGAGAACGTTCTGTATACGCATGCAGTAATTTTTCCTGCATGATGGTGTTGGTATAAAGATCATCTGATGATTTTACGGTGTAATCTCCGTTGATACCTACTTTTAATGATGTTAATCCCACATCATAACTATAGGTTGTTGCACGGGCAAGGAAACCTTTGTCTATCAATGAACTAATGGTGTCTCCCACAATAAGTTCATCGTAACTCTGGTGCATTGGTAATTTTATATTCGAACTCAAAGGTGTTGCTGTTACCCCAAGAATAAAAGCATTTTTGAATGAGTTTAATAATTTTCTGAATGAATTGTAGTGCGCCTCATCGATAATAACCAAACCAATGTTATCAAGGTGTAATTTTTCGTCATTGATACGGTTTTTCAAAGTCTCCACCATGGCAACAAAGCAAGAAAATTCATTTTGATCTGGTAATTCTTTTACTTTACTGTTAATGATTTTGTTCGAAACACCAAACCCTTTTAGCATTTTTGAGGTTTGTTTACAAAGTTCGATACGATGCGTTAAAACCACCACTTTTTTATCATTATTAGCTAAATAACGACGTACTATTTCAGAAAAAATCACTGTTTTTCCTCCACCAGTAGGCAATTGATATAATAAATGATGTTTCGAAGGAGCATTGTCTAAACGTTCAAAAATGGCATCAATATCGCCTTTTTGGTATGCATAAAGTTCTTTTTTCTCTTCTCTTTCTATTTCTAAAGTGTTTTGAGACATTGTTTATTTTTGGATTTTTGCAAAAATACACCGAAAAAACAGTTATTCATCTTATTTTAACGTAAAATAAATGATTTTTTTAAATAAGATTTTTTATGAGAAAAGCCTTTAAAAGTCAATTTTTTCTAAAATCGCCTCAAAATCATACTTGTTTTTCCATTTTTGTTGAATAGTTTCTTGTTTTACTGCCAGAATTCGATCTTTAAAATCATATAAAATTCCGTTAGAAATGACAAAATTTACTGCCTGCTCGAAAGAATTTAAAATACTTTTGTAAAATAATTCCTGTTTAATAAAATTATTTGACGAATAAGTTTGCGCTATTTCGATGTTATAGAGCATAATATCGGCAATCACAAAAGGATCAACTCCTATCATTATAAAATGTTTTATAATTTTTTGAGCTACAGAACGTCGCATCTTGGCTTTTGGACGCCATTTTGCATTGGGTTTCTTTATAGGGAAATATTCGTGCGAAATTTTGACTTTTGATTCCTGCAAAAGTTTATCCTCCTTTGGATTAAAAACAAAATCATAATACACTTTTACGGGGGCGAATTTTTCGTACAGCTCAATAATTTGTTCTTCGAGTTGTTCTTTGTTTAATTCGGCCAAATATTTTTTTAAATCGCGCTTACTCATTATCAAAGTTTAAGATTACAAAAATAAATTACTTTCCTGATTCATACCGCAAAAACCAACGATAATACTTAATTTTGCGCAAACAAATTTAAAATATCTCATAGATGCTCAAGATTTTCAAAGTTACCGCAATTTTAGAAGGGATTTCTTATTTAGTATTATTTGCTAATATGCTTGTTATTAAAAACAGTAATCCGGAATTATATCATACTTTTTTACGTCCGTTAGGAATGACTCACGGAGTATTATTTATAGGATACATTATATTGGCTCTGTTACTTAGAAAATCACAAAATTGGGATCTCAAAACTTTTGGAATCATTCTTATTGCTTCTCTTATTCCGTTTGGAACTTTTTACATAGAGAAGAAATACTTAGAAAATAATGCATAAACTTTTGGATAAAATATTTAATTTTTTATATCCGCTTTTTAGGGATTGGGGAATGAGCCGCAACTTTGCGTCTTATATTAGCCTTGCCCTTAATATCGCTGTCATGATAGCTTTGGCGTTTGCCATTTATTATGTAGCAAAATTTGTTTTGGTGACCTTAACAGCCGTTTTTGCCCAGAAAACCAAAACTAAATTTGATGATTACCTTATTCATAACAAAACAACGAAATACACGGCGTATTTAATTCCGTTTTTCTTTATATACAAGGCCGTTCCTATTATTCTGGATAAATACGAATATTGGGAATCGCTGTTTGGAAAAATAGTGGGTATTTATATTGTTTTGATTAGTTTATGGATCATCAGAACCATTTTTAATGCTTTACGCGATTATCTAAAACAAAAACCTGAATACAGCGACAAACCTATTGACAGCTTTGTTCAGGTTATTATGATTGTGCTCTGGATTTTTGGTGTAGCGATGATTATTTCGACGCTTTTCGGAATCAAAAAAGGGGAACTTTTAACAATTCTGGGAACACTTTCGGCTATTATTATATTGATTTTCAGGGATACTATTTTAGGATTTGTATCGAGTGTTCAGGTGGCTATAAACGATATGGTGCGCATTGGGGACTGGATTACAATGGATAAATTTGGTGCAGATGGTGATGTGATCGAAATAAACCTGACGACGGTAAAGGTTCGAAATTTTGATAATACCATTACCACGATTCCCACTTATGCCTTGAGTTCAGACTCGTTCCAGAACTGGCGCGGGATGCAAAAATCTGACGGAAGACGTATAAAAAGACATATTTTAATAAAAAGCAGCAGCATTCGTTTTCTGAATAATGATGATTTGAATCATATGAAACGCGTGCAGCTTATCAGTTCTTATATCGAAACAAGACAAGCCGAAATTGAAAAATACAACGATTTACGTGGTGTAGATAAATCGCTTTCGCTAAATGGCCGCAATATGACGAACTTAGGTTTGTTCCGTAAATATATCATGCAATATTTAATAACACATCCGGGACTGAATAAAGATATGCATATCATGTGCCGTCAGCTACAATCGACTGCGCACGGAGTTCCGTTAGAGATTTATGCTTTTTCGAGCGATAAACGCTGGGCGAATTACGAATATATTATGGCGGATATTTTTGATCACGTTATGGCTTCAGTGATTTATTTTGATCTTGAAATATTTGAATTGCCTTCTACAATTGGACCGCTTAATTAGTTTCAGGCTGCTTTGCTTTGAGTATAATTTTTACCGCAAAGAATGCTAAGATTTTAATCTATTTTATATTTTAGAAAAAGTAAAGTTCGCAAAGCTTTGTGTCTTTTTATTTTTTTAAATCTCGCAAAGGCGCGGAGTCGTAAAGTTTTTTAAGCTTTATGTGCTTATTTTGGGATTAATTTAAGATGACGAATTCTATAAATACTATAAACTTAGCGTCTTTGCGCCTTTGCGAGATTATTTAAGCCCAGTAAAAAAATCTTAGCGTTCCTTGCGGTTAAAAAAAATTAAACTGAAAACTGCCACTGAGACTGAAAACTATTTTTTCTCTTCAAAAACAAACTTCGAATTCTCATATTCTATTGGAGTTCCCGGCATGAAACAAGGAAGATTGAAATACGTGGTTATGATGCCGCTTCCTAAATACAATTTGTTTTCTTTTTTTAGTAAAGCCAGAGGAATTCGTTTCCAGCTTCCTCCGTTTGATATAAAATGAAAATCACCTCTTAAAGTATCTCCTTTAATATCTCCTCTTACATCTCCGGAATCTTTGCCTTGTCGATAATAAGATCTTTCATAATGTCCGAAAAATCTTTTGTCATTTATATTTATAGATAAAATAGCCGTGTCTTTATCATTTATAGCCTGATAAACTATACGATTGTACTTGCTTTTTTCGTCTTTGGAATTGCAAGACATTAAAAAAACAAAACACAGACAAATAATGATACTGTTTTTAAACATAGCGTGATTTATTATCAAATTATAAATTGAAATTTATATACGATCTTTTACGAATTCGATTTGCGTTTTACCATGAGCTTTTGGTTTTCCGTTTTCATCCAGATTAACCATTGTGGTTTGATCAATTGTAATGATAATTTCACGGGTCATCATATTTCTTACAGCGCAAGTTAAAACTAACGAAGTGTTTCCGAATTTTACAACATCAATTCCAATTTCTACAATGTCTCCTTGTCTGGCAGAACTCTTAAAATTGATTTCCGACATGTATTTTGTAACCACTCGGGTATTTTCCAGCTGAATAATGGTGTATAAAGCCAGTTCTTCGTCAATCCATGCTAATAATTTTCCTCCAAATAAAGTTCCGTTTGGATTTAAATCTTCGGGTTTAACCCATTTTCTGGTATGAAATCGCATAATTTTAATTTGGATAAAAGTTTTTGTATTGGAATTTTTTCTAAATTTAAAGAAAAAACATGGAAGATAGAGACGCTTTTTTAAGAGAATTCAGAGGAGAGACTTTAGGAACTGTAAGTGCTCAATCTTCAGCCGAAGAGCTATTTCAAAATCAGACGATTAGGCCGATTTTAAAATTACAAAATGATTTGTTTATTGCGGTTTTTATTAATTATGTCAATAAAAACAAAGCCGATTTTTATTCCTATACGGTCGAAAAGAAATTACAAACGATCGAAAATTCGATCCAAAAAGATATTAAGTTTCGTAATTCTTTAAAAGGAATTATAATGGCGCTTTTTACTATTGAAGAATATGACACTTATATTCAGAACTCTTCCAGTTTAAACAAACGAATGATGAATTTGTTAGTTGATCGTTTGAAAAGTCAGGTGCAGTTGTTTGAATTGGAAACTAATAATTAAATATAAATAATGTCTATTAGAACTTTCTGGAATATCGTAATTAAAATTTTAGGTTTGTTTTTAATTTCTGGAGCTTTAGTTCTGGTCCCACAATCAATTTCCTATTCATATTATGCTTTTAAAAGCGGAGATCTAATAGATGTATTATCTCTCGCCGCTTTAAATTTAATTTTGCTTTCGATTTATTTTGTGATAATCAGACTTTGTATTTATAAAACAAACTGGATTACTGATAAATTAAAACTGGATAAAGGCTTTGAAACAGAAAATATTGAACTAAATTTTGACTCAACTAAAATAATTTCTATCGCCCTAATTGTGATTGGAGGTTTACTATTTATTGATAATATTCCAGTTTTATTTCGAGAAATTATGGTTTTCTTTCAGGATAAAAGTCTATTCAAAGACTATCCGAAATCTGGTTGGCTTATCTTTTATTTTTGTAAAACTATAATTGGTTATTTATTAATGACAAACAGTTTTCGAATTGCAAAATTGATTTATAAACAGAAATAATAGATAATAATTTAATCAATTTTCTTATATTGAAATCGAATTAAGTAAATTTTAATGATAAAGAACGCTTACCATTATTTATATTTTAGAACATATCAAGTGATTTTAAGAACTAATGAAATTTCAACTGCAACAAGTACTGCAAGATTTTTATCACTTCTTTTATTTGTAAATATTATGTCTTTTTATCTTTTCTTTAATAATATACATAATAGTATTGCATTTTATGGTTGTGGTATATTTGGATTCATTATGTCTATCTTAAATTTGAGATATTTTAGTCCTGAGAAATCTGATTCTGTCATTTTTGATTTTAAAAATATTCAAGTAAATGTGTTTTATAGATATTTGGTAGATAGTTATCCGTATTTATCTTTTTTAATTCTATTAATATCTTTAGATATGGGTTATAAAACTATTTTTTATTATTTGGGATTATTAATATTGATTAAATTGGTTAATACTTTTTGGAAAGCATAATTTTATATTTTAACTAATTATCCTAATGTTTGACCAATTCCGAAATAAATTTCCTTTAACCGATGAAAAATGGATGGAATATACCAACTATTTCAATCGCATGGAAGTTCCTGCTAAAACAATTCTTTTAGAAGAAGGCGAGATCTCCAAAAAGCTTTTTATTATTGAAAAAGGCTGTATCAGAGTTTGGTTTAACAATAACGGAAAAGATTTGACAACTCAGTTTTTTTTCGAAAATCAGAGTGTGGCTTCGATCGAAAGTTTCATGAAGAAATTTCCAAGTCAGGCGGCTGTTGAAACTATTGAACCTTCAGTTTTATGGTGGATTTCGAAAAATGATTTGGATAAAATTCTGGAAGAGATCAAAGAAATTCCGGAATTAAGAGATCGTTTAATCGATGTGCTTTTTCAACGTACTTTCGATTATATGAAGTATTTTGTTTCTTTTATAAAGCACTCTCCTACTCAGCGTTATCTTAATTTAATTAAAGAAATACCTCAAATCGTTCAGCGTGTTCCTCAGCATTATATTGCATCGTATCTTGGCGTAACTACAGTTCATTTAAGCCGGATCA
>Ga0247740_1000208_pt1 | contig 31703 bp, 26 predicted proteins | sample UWRJL148409B2_FD_180942 | JGI IMG/M metagenome (GOLD analysis project Ga0247740, IMG submission 180942) | Plant litter microbial communities from Arlington Agricultural Research Station in Wisconsin, United States - UWRJ-L148-409B-2 | ecosystem: Environmental > Terrestrial > Plant litter >...
CGTGAGCTCCAGCATGGTTTCGCGAAAGCCCAAGCTCGCGAAGAACTGGCGCGCTGTGTCGTTCTTGCTCGCGGTGTGCAGCACCAACCGCGGGGCTCCCCGAGCCCGGAAACGTTCGCGCACCTCCTCGACCAGACGCCGCGCAACGCCCTGACGACGAACCTGATCACTGACGAAAATGTCATGCAGCGCGCCACACGCATCGAGCAGCTGATTCCAATCTCTGGGCTCGAGCCGCGCATAGGCGTAGCCCTCGATGCGCCCTGCCTGCTCCGCGACCAGGATCAGGGCATCGGGATTCCCCAGCTCCCCCGCGAAGAACTGCGCGTAGCCAGCCTCGACATTGGGAATCAAAATAAAACGCTGCGCATCGAAGCCATGGTGCTGCCGCACCAACTGCCCCGCGAGCACGCCGACACCCGGCAAATCCCGCAGCTGGGCTACGCGAACGATCACGCTCATGGCCCGAGCCTAGCTCGACTCCCGCAAGATCACAGCTCCCTCCTGCGCCGAACTCCGCGCCCGCCGCTCCCGAGAGTTGGGGCGATCGCGATCCCGCAACGCACCCCGAGGTCAGCCAGAATTCCCTACGCATCCGCCTTCGGTCATGAGTGCGGCGCGAACGCCACCCTTCGGCCAGCGCGCATCTCGAGCCACGCACCTCGCGCCGTGCCGGACGTCGAGTTCGCCGCACGCTGGCTTCGCTGCACGCTGGCTTCGCTGCATCTGGAGTCCGCCAAGTCCGAGTTCGGCCCGCTCGACGCCTACGCGCCGACAACGCCGACCTTCCCAAACTGTGACGCCGTCACGCTCTGCTCGACGCCACTCCGCGTGGTCGCAGAGCATGGGCAAGCACGCGCGTGCCAACACGCGCTCAGCCCAAGTAAGCGACTCGCTCAAGGCGACTCGCTCGAAAACGACGCTGCAGGTGACGCTCGAACGGGTTCTGAGCCCGACGAGCCGCGCGCGTCGGCTGCCGAGTACGCCTGGCGAAGTCGAGGGCCTTCGCGTGTGCGATGACGCACCGAGCACCTCAGCTAAGGAGACGACGGCGAGCGAGCAAGTGATGCGCGCAACTTGGCACCCGATCGAAGCGACCCCTCCCTCAGCGCCAAGCCTGTAGAGCTCGCGGACCGCGACGCCCCTGCGGAGCCCGCGATCAACTCCACCTGGCGGAGTTGCACTCACGGCATCGAGCTCGCGAGCGCCGAAGCGTCGCAGCCCAAAGCAATCAACCTCAACTAAGGCGGGCGGGCAAGTGACGCGCGCCAGACCGCGCCGAATCGAAGCAACCCGCCCTCAGCTCCACCTGAGTTGGACGTCACTCTACAAACTGACACCGCTTGCTCGGAACGGCAACGACACGCGGGTTGCGATGCTGGAGCACGATCGCCCATCCAGACTAGAGCGCGATCACACCGGTGCCGACCAAGATCGAGAACGCGGTGCCGAACACCACGAGCACGATCACGGCGAGGGTCACGAGGACGCTTCGCTGGGCGTCGCGGCGCAGGCGGTCTTCGGGATCGCCGCCGCGGTGAAGCTCGGCCAGGGCCGCCAGATCAGGCACCGAGTACGGGTCGCGCGGGGCCATCAATGCTTCTTCCAGAGCGACCATCACCGGAGCGTGGGCGTCCGCGGGGGAGGGGCGGATGCGTACGGATATTGGCGCTTCGCCGGTGACGGCGCTCAGCGCTTGTGTAGAAGCGCGTTCGAGTGCGGCCACGCCGGGGGCGAGGGCCACGGGGTCGACCAAATCACGCACGGAGACCACGGCGCTCACTTCGTTGACCCAGGCGCGGCGCAGTGACGTGCCGACCGAGTCTTCACTCACGCCGCGGTCGAGCAGCCAACGCGCGAGGGCTTCGCCCAAGTCACGCATGCTGGGGTAGCGATCGGCGGGAGCTTTGGCGAGGCCGCGGGTCAGGATACTCCACAATTCTGGCTGTTCGACGCCGAACGAGGCCAGCGATTTGGGCGCATCGTCGATGATCGTGCGCAGTAGCGCGTTGTAGTTGTCGGCTTCGAACGGCCGGCTGCGCGTGATGGCCTCGAACAGCACGATGCAGAAGCTCCACTGGTCCGTGCGCGCGTCGCTCGTTTCACCGCGAGCTTGCTCGGGGGACATGTAGTCCGGCGTGCCGAGGGCCGTGTCACGCATCGTGAGCCGCTTCACGCGGTCGGTTTTGTGCGAGATGCCGAAGTCGAGCAGCTTGGCTTGCAGCCCGAGCTCCGCTTGCGCCAAAAATACGTTCTCGGGTTTGATGTCGCGGTGCACGATGCCGCTCTCGTGCACCGCGCTCAGCGCGTGCACGATCGGCAGTAGCGTCGCCACGGCCTGCTCGGGCTCGAGCGCGCCGCTTTGCTCGATGCGGGTGGCCAGGTCTTCACCCGCCAATAACTCGAGCACGATGAACGGATCGCCGCGATCAGTGTGTCCGAAATCCAACGCGCGCACGATTGCGGGATGCCCGAGGCGAGCCGTGTTGCGCGCTTCTTCGAGCAGCCGCTCGGCCAGGCCCGACTCTCGTTCGCCCAGCGCGCCGATGAACTTGACCGCGACATCGATGTCGAGACTGAGGTGGTGCGCGACCCACACTTCGCCCATGCCGCCCGCGCCGAGCGGTCGCAAGAGCTCGTAGCGGTCGGCGATGATTAGGCCGGCAGCGTAAGCCACTCGCCGACCGGATACCGGCCCCGAGGTTTCGCCGCCCTCGTCGAGCACCAGCTCCGGTCCACTCACGAAACGCGGCGGGGGCGACTCGCCTAGGGTACGGATGCTGGTCGTGTGAGCGTCGTCACTCGCCGAGGGAGCAGTGGATGCGCCGCTCTCGCGCTGTCCAGGTCCGGGCGGTTGGGCCATTCGTGGCCAGTCTAACCCGGGTGGCGACAACCGCCCAATGAATCGCGTTCGGTCCGAGTCGAGACGCTGGCCGCGTGAGTAGCTCATTTTCGCGACGCTTGCGATATGCGCACAGATCCCGCGCTGCGCTCACTTCCCTCATGTAGTCGAATGTCGTTCAGCCGACGTCGAACAGTCTCACATTGGCTCGCGCGCGTCGTCGAGTGTCAGCGCGCTCGGCTTCAGTCCCTTCAGAACGTCCGCGTAGCGCTCCAGCAGTTTGCCGCGCAGATGCAAGAGATCGATTTCGCCTTCGACCAGATCCACCCGCGCGCGTTGCACGCGAAGTTGCGCCTGCCGGTGTGAGTCGTCCGCCTTCTGCACTTCGATCGCGAGCGCAGTGCCGGCCAAAAACTTGCCGCGTTGACCTTCTGCCTGTTGCCCCGCGACCTTCTCGGTGACGAGCGCGAGCTCGAGCCGGCGCTTGGCCGCGTTGCGCCGTGCGAGGGCGGTCTCGACGTCTGAGCGCAAAACTTGCCGAGCGCTTTCGATTTGCTTCTCGGTGATGTGCGCGTCCAGCAGCGCACTTTGAATCTGCGCGTTGCGCCGGGTGTTGGTCACGGGGGTCTCGAACGTGAGTCCGACTTGAGCGCTCACCGCCTCCATCCGGCCGAATTGTTCGAAAGCGGGGGAGACCGCGCGATTGCCCAAGCCTTGCGCTGAAAGCGAGGCATCGAGATTGAGGGCGGGTCGCAGCGCATCCCCCGCGATCTTGGCTTGGTACTGAGAGACTTGGAGCTGCGCTTGTAGGCGCTTCAGCTCGTAAGAAGAGGCGAGTGCGTCATCCACTGCCTGTGCGGTCACGTCGTCGGTGGTCACGTCGGGCGGGATGTCCGCCGACCTCAAATCAGGCCCCGTGCGCCCCGCTTGGCCAATGGCTAGCGCCAAGGCCAGGGAACGCTGACGCTGGTCGGTGGTTTGTTGCACCATCGACTCTTCTTGCTCGGCCAACTGCGTGGCAAAGGGCAGCGCATCGACATTGGCCAAGGTGCCGCTCTGGACTTGCTGATGCGCTTGTTCTTCGAGGGTTTTGGCCAAATCACGCGAGGCTTGAATGATTTGCACGGCTTCGGTCGAATACCAGAGCTCCCAGTAGTCGGTCAGCACGTCGCGCAGGAGTTGGCTGCCGGACTGGAGCGCCGCGAGTTGCGAGGCGGTGCGATTGAGGCGCGCGACGCGCAGGCTCGCCAATCCCAAGGTGGACCCGTAGCCACGCAAGAACGGTTGTGACAGCGTGAGCGTACCGACCAAAGAATAGGCGGGGCCCACTGCGTTGTCGCCGCCCGGGTTGTTGATCGGAGGAGAGCGGCTGATGCGCCGTTGCCCGGTGACGTTGGCAGCTACCGTGGTGCCGAGGGCGAAGGTCTTACGCAGGCCCGTGCCGAGGGCGACGACGTCACTCTCGCTGATGATCGTGCCATCGGTACCACGCAAGCTGGGCGTGCGGTTGCGCGCGATGCTGCCGTTGGCGGTGAGGTAGGGGTCGTACAAAGCCTCCTCGGCTTCCACCGCGTAGCGCGCTTGCTCTTGCTGCAAGAGGGCGATGTGCAGGCTCGGGTTGTTCTTGACCGCGATCTCGACCGCGCTGTGGGCGGTCAGGCCGCCGGCGGCGTCGGCGTCTTGCGCCATCACGGTGCGGCATACCGCCAGACATAGGGCCAGCGCGGCTAGCTTCGGAGAATAGTCACTCATGGCGGAGCGCCTCGATGGGATTCAATTGCGCCGCTTTGCGGGCGGGCAAATATCCGAACAACACCCCGACCAGCGCCGAAAAGGCGAACGCCAGGGCTACGATTTCCGGGGGGATCACGAACGGCAATGACAGGGCGCGAGCCGCAAAGAACGAGCCGACGAGCCCCAAGATCACGCCGATGATGCCACCGAACGTGGAGAGCACGATCGCCTCGAGCAAGAACTGCATCATGACTTCGCTGGCGAAGGCGCCGATCGCCAAGCGAATGCCGATCTCACGCGTGCGCTCCGTGACCGAGACGAGCATGATGTTCATGATGCCGATGCCGCCGACGACGAGGCTGACCGCGGCGATCGCGCCGAGCAACGCGGTCATGGCGTTGGTGGTGCTGGTCACCGTGTCGGCGATCTCGGCCATGTCGCGGACGTTGAAGTCGTCTTCCGAGCCGAGCGGGCGGTGGCGCCGTTGCCGCAGCAGCGCGCGAATGCTCTCGGCGACGACCGCCGTGTCTAGCCCTTCTTCGGCCGAGACTAAAATCAGAGAGATGTCGTTGTTGCCGGTGATGCGCCGCTGGAACGCGCCGAGCGGGATGAGCAATAGGTCGTCTTGGTCTTGACCCATGCCGGCCGTGCCCTTGGACACCAACGTGCCGATGATCTGGCACGAGAGCTTGCCCACGCGGATTTGCTTGCCAATCGCGTCTTGCCCGCCGAAGAGGGTGTTCTTCACGGTGGCGCCGAGCACGCACACCGAGTTGCCGGAGCGTGACTCTTGCTCGGTGAAGGTGCGCCCCTGATCGATGGCGTAGCCACGCACCTGGAAGAAGTTGTTGTCCGTGCCGGTCACCTGCGTGCTGGCGTTCTTGTTGCCGAAGATGACCTGCTGCTGGCTGGTTGAACCGGGCGCGACCGCTTGCACGCCCGAAATCTCGCGCTCGATGGCTTGCATGTCGGCCATGTTCAACGCTTGGGCCGCGGACGAGGCCCCGCCGCGCACGCGCGCCCCCGCGCTCACCATCAGCAGGTTTTTGCCCAGCTTGCCGATGTCTTCGGTGACCTTCGCGGTTGCGCCGCGCCCGACCGAGACCAACGCGATCACCGCGCCGACGCCGATCACCACGCCCAGCATGGTGAGCACGGAGCGTAGCGTGTTGCGACGGATCTCGCGCAGGGCCATGAGCACCGTTTGCAGGAACATCAGTGCACTCGCTCGGGGCGTGAGTCTTCGACGATGAGCCCGTCTCTGAATACGACCACGCGGTTGGCGAAGGCAGCCACGTCCGGCTCGTGGGTCACCATCACGATCGTGATGCCGCGCGTGCGGTTCAAATTGACGAGCAGCTTCATGATCTCTTCCGTGCGCGCGGAGTCGAGATTACCCGTGGGTTCATCGGCCAAGAGCAACTCCGGGTCAGTGACCAATGCGCGGGCGATGGCCACGCGCTGCTGCTGCCCGCCCGAGAGCTCTTGCGGCGTGTGGTCGGCGCGGTCCGACAAGCCCACGAGCGCGAGCGAGCGCAACGCGGCCTCACGCCGATCTTTGGCGCCGACCCGGCGATACACCAGCGGCAATTCGACGTTCTCGAGGGCGCTGGTGCGCGAGAGCAGATTGAAGCCTTGGAACACGAAGCCGATGTAGTGGCGGCGTAGCAAGGTGAGCCCATCACCGTGCAAATCAGTCGTGGCTACGCCTGCCAAGTGATACGAGCCGGCCGTCGGCACGTCCAAGCAGCCCAAGATGTTCATGCACGTGGACTTGCCCGAGCCGCTGGTGCCCATGATGGCCACGAAATCACCGCGCGTGATATCGAAGTCGATGCCGGCCAGCGCTCGCACCTCGGACTCGCCCTCGCCATAGCGCTTTTGCACTCCGCGCATCTGGATGATCACGGCGCCGTCAGTGGTCGGGGAAGTCGTGATGGGGTCGATCACTCGACCTTCCTCTGATCGATTTCGGTGATCACTTGAGCGCCGGCCTTGAGCCCACTCTTGATCTCGGTGTGCTCACCGTCGGTGCCAGCGATCTCGACCACGGTGCGCTTGGGACGCGCTTCTTCGAGCACGTACAGTAGGCCTTGCGAGTCGGCCGCGGTGATCACTTTCTTCCCGCCCTTGGCCCGGGCCGCGCCACCGCCGCCCGGCCGCGCTCCGCCCGGCATGCCGCCACCCAGAAAGGGGATGCTCGACCCACCGCTGGCTTTGGTGGATGCCGGGGGACTGAAGCGCAGCGCCGCATTCGGAACGAGCAGCACGCCCTTGCGCTCGTCGGTGGTGATGGTCGCGGTCGCGGTCATGCCCGGACGCAACAAGAGCTCGGTGTTGTCGACCGATAGCACGGCTTGATAGGTGACTACGGTTTGCCCCGCCGTCGGTAGGTTGTGAACCGACACGACTTTGGACGCGAAACTATGGCCGTTCCAGGCATCGACCAAGAAGTTCGCGGCTTGTCCTTCTTTGACCTTGCCGACATCCGCTTCGTCGATGTCGACGTAGAGTCGCAGCTGCGTGAGGTCCCGGGCAAGGTTGAACAAAATCGGCGCGGACATGGTGGCGGCAACGGTTTGGCCTGGTTCGACCAAGCGCGAGAGCACGATGCCGTCGATCGGGGAGCGAATCACCGCGTACGACAGCTGCGTTTGCGCGTCCTTCAACGACGCGCGCGCGAGGGTGGCTTGCGCGGTGGCGGAGGTGATGCTCGCTCCGGCGCGGTCAGCGTCGGCCTTGGCGCTGTCCAAGTCTTTGCTCGAGATGAGACCTTTTTGCGATAGGTCGACCGAGCGAAGATATTGCGCTTTTGTCTGCGCTTGGGTCGCTTTGGCGAGGATCACCGAAGCGTCAGCCGCGTTCACTTGGGCTTTCGACTGCTCCACGCGCGACTGCAACTGCGTCGTGTCGATCTCCGCCAGCACTTGACCGGCCGTGACGCGGTCGTTGAAATCGACATAAATCTTGATGATTTTGCCGGAGATTTGCGAGCCCACGTCGACCGAATCGAGCCCTTTCAGCGTACCGGTGGCGGTGACGGTTTCTCGCAAATCACCCAATTGTGCTTGGGCCGTCCGGTAGCGCACGCCTTTCGCTTGGTTGCTCTTGCTGCGCCAAGAATACACTCCGCCCGCGATGCCGAGCACCAGCAACAGGCCGACGATCTGGTAGATTCGGGCGCGGCGCCGTCGTGATTTCGTTTCTGCGAGGATGGCGGCCCCGTCGGGTCTCGAGCTCATTGTTTTCAGCCTTAGCCTAGGGTTCGTTGCCTGCGTTAGTGTATCTTTATTGTGTCTAATTGTGTTTGATTCGAGCGGCGCTGCGGGCGCTCGTGTACCCTCGTATCCACATGGAAGGCGCACGTCTCAAGGTTCTGGTCGTCGAGGACGACGCAAAAATCGCGCGTCTTACCCGTGATTACTTGGAGCAGCATGGCTTCGACGTCACGCTCGTGAGTGACGGCATTGCCGCCACGCGAGAAGCGCTCCGCCCAGAATTCGACGCGGTCGTGTTGGATTTGATGCTGCCGGGTAAGAGTGGCTTCGACGTGTGTCGCGAGATCCGTGAACACTCGCACGTGCCAATCATCGCCGTCACGGCCCGTGTGGAAGTCGCCGATCGCGTACTTGGTCTCGAACTCGGCGCTGACGATTACATGACCAAGCCCTTTTCCGCCCGCGAGCTGCTCGCGCGGATTCAGGCCGTCGTCCGCCGTGCCGAGGGCCGCGCGGGCCCACGCGCTCGTGAGGTGAAGGTCGGCCGAGTGATCGTCGACAGTGGCAGCTTGCGGGCAACGCTCGACGGACAGCTCTTGGCGCTCACCTCGTACGAGTTTGCCCTGCTGCGCGCCCTCGCCGAAAACGCCGGTAAGGTGTTGACGCGTGAGCGCTTGCTCGATCTCGCCAAAGGCAACGCAGAAGAGGCGTTCGATCGCTCGGTCGACGTACGCATCTCGCGCCTGCGCCAAAAGCTGGGGGACGACCCGCGTCAACCGCGCCTGCTCAAGACCGTGCGCGGCAGCGGATACATGCTGGTGGCCGAGGAATCCGCGTGAGTGAGCGCTCCGGCACTCGTCCGTGGTTCCTGGTTCGTGTCTATCTTTACGGTGTCTTGATGATCGCGCTGGCGGTCGGCGCCAGCATCTTGGTCGGCCGTTTCACGCTGCGTCCGGCGCTCGACGGCCCCGCTCGTCCCGCCTCGACTTGGATTGCGTGGCACATGGCCGAGCTCGCCGATCAACCGGAAGAGCTCGACAAACAGCTCCGAGATCTGCAGCAGCGCGTGGGCATCGACTTGGCCGTTTACGAAGTGGGCGGTCGCTTGTTGGGTACGACGCAGCAGCCGCCCTTGCCGCCAATCGATGCGGACGAACTCAAACGTCTGCAGCGCGAAGGCACGGTGTTCGGTCGCGGTTGGGGCATGGTGCTCGAGCCAAAAACCGATCGCAGCGCGGCCCGCTATGCGGTGCTGCGTTACAAGGCGCCGGACTGGCCGCTCAGTCTGATCCTTCGCCAGGCGGCGGTGGCTTTGGTCGTGTTGGCGCTGGTCTCCATCCCGCTCGCGCGCTCGGTCACCGCGCCGCTCGCGGGCCTCTCCACGCTGGCACGCCGCTTCGGCAAAGGTGACCTCACCGCCCGCGTCCGCTCGCGCCGCCGTGACGAGATCGGCGCGTTGGCACGTGCCTTCGACGACATGGCCGACCGCATCGCGGCGTTGCGTCGCTCGGAGAAAGAGCTGCTCGCCAACGTCTCGCACGAGCTCCGCACCCCGCTCGCGCGCATCCGCTTGGCGCTCGAGCTGGTGACGGATGGTGATCGCGACAAGGCCAGCAGTTACCTGACCGACATTGGCGAAGATCTGGCAGAGCTCGAGCGCTTGCTCGAAGACGTGCTCAGCGCAGCGCGCATGGATCTCGCTCGTGACTCGGCGGGTGATGCGCTGCCACCCCTGCATTTCGAGTCCATTTCCGCGCGCGCCCTAGTCGAGGCGGCCGCGAACCGATTTCTGGTCCGCTACCCCGAGCGCGGTCTGGAGTGCCAGCTGCCGGCCGATTTGCCGATGTTGGAGGCGGATCCAGTGCTGCGTCGCGTGTTCGACAACCTGCTCGACAACGCCCGCAAATTCTCCGAAGGCCAGGTTCGGCTCAGCGCGCGCGCAGCGGATGACGGCGCCCACTTGGTGGTCGAAGTCGCTGACGACGGCATCGGTATTTCGCCCGAAGATCAGGCGCGCATCTTCGAGCCCTTCTACCGCAGTGACCGAAGCCGCACGCGCGCCACGGGAGGCGTGGGTCTCGGACTCGTGGTCGTGCGCCGGATCGTCGAAGCACACCATGGCAAAATCGAAGTGCACAGCGAACTCGGTAGCGGCAGCCGCTTCTCGGTGACCTTGCCGTTGTCTCAGCCGCCGCCGCAGTCCTCTCGCCGCGCGCCCGCTTGAGCGCGCTGTCGGGGTACTGAGCGCGGCTATCTGGGCTGCATAGCGCGGGAGCCACGGCCGGCACCGGGAGGCGACGGCCGTGCTCGAGTCCCAACGCTTACTTGGAGCCGGCCTTTTCCTTCTTCTTGGCCTTCTTCTCCTTCACGGTGAGCTTGGGCTTGTTGGTCGTCTTGGATTTCTCTTGGCCTTTGGGCATCGTGCAAAACTCCCTGCGCAAGCCGACTTGGCGCGCAGCCTCTAATTACTCCTTCGCGCGCGTCTCTGGAAGACCCGAAAATCAGGGCCCGGTCGGCTTTTCCTCGAGTCGCGCGACGGCCTCGTCGTTCATGCCCGGAACCAGGGCATGGCCGAGGTCCTTGTCTCGCCCTCCAGCCTGGGAAACGCGACGGCTGCCCAGCGTCCGACATTCGGCCGCCGTTCCGCCTTTGGCGACTCGGATGCCTCGCGCCATTGGCCGGCCAACGCGTGGTCGCCATCCCCAATCGTGATTTGCTGTTCGTGACTGGCTCGGAGAACGCGAGCGGCATCACTTGCATGCTCGAGCAAGCCGCCGGCAGTGATGGCGCTCGTATCCGATCACGCCCGACTCGTTCCGTTTGAGTGGCACTGACTACGAGCGGCCCGAGCCGCCCGAGCGCGGTTGACTTCAGCGATCGTTCAGCAGAGTTCCACGCCCGCCCTGACGACGGACCGCATGTTTGGGTGATGGGCGAGCGGGACGCGCCGTGCTCTCCTCGGAAGGATGCGGATCGCTTCGCTCTTTGGCTGCCTCGCGCTCTTGTGCACTTCGACCTACATGGCGACCGCCGCCGGTGCAGGCGAGAAGAAAGCGCTCTCGGACGCTCGAATCCGCGAGCTCTTGATCCAGGAGTCGATCGACGCTTACTCGGGAAATTGCCCTTGTCCGTACAGCACGGCTCGCAACGGCTCGCGCTGCGGCCGCCGCAGCGCCTACAGCCGGCCGGGAGGCGAGGCGCCACTTTGCTACGCCAAGGACGTTTCGGATCCGATGGTCCGGGCGTATCGCGATTCACACCCGGACGGGTGACTCGTTCATCCGCTGACGCTCGCGCGGTGCTCGATCGCACGCAGGAACTGCTCGGGATGATCCAACAACTGCGCGGCGCGTTCGAAGGCTAGCTCGGCCAGCTTGCCTTGTTGGCGGCCGAGCCCGCATTGCAGGTACAGCGCTTCGCGTAAGAGCGGCGCGAGGTCGAGCGCGCAACGCTTTTGCCAGGCTTCATCGCTCTGCGTCTTCTGATGGACCGAACCTTCGAAGTCGATCATCACGAGCTCGAGCGGCGTCGGGCAAACGATGAAGTTGTGCAGCTCTGCGTCGCCATGGGCGAGCCCCCCGGCTTGCAGGGCCAAGTGCTTGCTCAGCGCTTCTTCGCACAGTTTCCAGAGACCAGCCGCAGATGCCAAAGGCAGCTTTTCGGCCAAGGCAATGTTGGCCGTTTGCGGTTCGGCGTCGAAGGGCGACAGTCGCGAGTAGGGATGGCCGGGGAGCAAGCAGCTGCGAAACGTGTTGGGCGTGTGCCCGATTGGCGGCGGGATGTCGATCAGCTCGGCGGCGCGGGCATGATTGTCGAACTCGTCTTTCGTGTCGCCGTGCATCTGTCCAGGAAAGTACGACTTGCGGAAGTGCAGCGGGTAGCGCATCGCCATTGGAAAGGTGGCTCGCGTATCGGCGCTAGCGATCACCAGATCTCCGGACATCAGCATCATTGCACCGACTTGTCGTTTGGCGACGGTGCGCACCACGTAGTCGCGCTGGGGCGGCGTATCGATGAACGTCAAATACTCGCGAGACAAGAGCACGGTGTGCCGCGGAGAAACCGGAACCAATCGCTCGTCTTCCATCGCCACTGCACACTCTCAGATGCGCCGGCCCGCGGCAAGCCGCGGCCCACATTCGCGCGTATCGAGCGTCAAGAGGAGCGCGCAGTGCGAACGAGTGAGCGCGAAACGGCTGCGCTCGGACACTGACACACACGCAGATTGTCGATCACGAGTTTGCTTATGAACTTCACTCCTCGTTATTTTCTGTCACATTGATGACAATGCCGTCTTCCTCTTTCGGCACGTGTACGCGCGCCGCTGTGTTCGCACTCGTGACACTCCCTGCGTGGGCTTGCGCCACTGCCATCGACGCTGATGTGGAGAGCGCCTCACTCGCAGCGGGCGGTGACGACGGCGAGGCGGGGGCGGCTGGCTCCGGCAACGCGAGTGCTGGTCGCGCCTCCAGTGCTACGGCTGGTACCGCCAGCGCTGGCAAAGGCGGGGCCTCGACTGGTGCGAGCGGCGCCCCCGGCACGGGCGGCTCCGCAAACGGCGGCTCCGCAAACGGCGGCTCCGCAAACGGCGGCGCCGCAAACGGTGGCGGTTCGGGCAGTCATACCGGCAAGGGCGGCACGAGCAGCGCGGGCGGTACGGGTGGCGCCGGCAAAGGCGGAATGAGCGGTACCGGCAGTGCGGGCAAGGGCGGCACCAGCGGCGGAGCGAGCGGCTCGAGCGGGGGAGGCAGCGCGGGCAAAGGCGGCAGTGGCAGCGCCAGCGGCGGCGCGACCAACGCTGGCGGCTCCTCGGGCAGCGCGACCTGTGATGCCGCGCACGCCGTGGCAACGATCACGACGGGCATGGTCTATACCGGCAAGGCCAACGACTGCGTGCGGCTCGCCGTCAACCCGACGTGGTCGACCATCGCGCTCCAGTTTCAACCAATGCCGGGCACCGCGGCTTACCCCGTGCCGTTTTCGTTCTTCAGCTGCGGCGGCAACGGGACGGGCGCGCTCACGGCCGATTACGCGGGTGTGATTTTCAAGAGTGGCGCGAACCCGGGCTGTGATTTTTTCGTGCAATTCACCGGCGGCGGGACGACGGTTAAGGTGACTTACTATGATTGATCCGTCATCTTCGCCGCTCGCTCATGCCTAATTTCTTCCTGAATTCGAGCTCGTTTTTCGCTGTCACCCTGAGCGCGCTGAGCCTCGTGGCCGCGTGCTCCAGTGACTCCAATGGGTCCGGCGGTAGCGCGGGCGCCGCTTCGGGCGTCGCGGGCTCGCCTGGCGTTGCTGGCAATGCGAGTTCGACCGCAGGCAGCGGCGGCTCGGTTGCGGTCGCGGGCAGCGGTGGCGCAGCCGCAGGTTCAGCTGCCGCGGGCGCACCGGGCACCGCGGGCACTCCAGGCGCCGCGGGTGGAGCGGCGGGCGGAGCCGCGGCTGGCGCGGGCGGCACGCCTGGCACCGCGGGCGCGGGCGCGGGCGGTTCGTCTGCCGGCGGCGCGGGCGCACCGGCGGGGGGCGCGGGCAGCGCCTGCCCGGCAGACGCGACGTTCTGCTCCGGCTTCGAAGCGACCACCCTGCCAACCGGGGCCGTCTACAAAGCAAACGCGGCCCCCGGTGATTGGAGCCGTGATTTCGAAGTCGACAGTACCTTGTTCCGCGGTGGGAAGTCCTCGCTGCGCGTGAAATCCGGTTCGGAAGCGGGCATCTCCGGTGCGTACCGCATGCTCGCGGTGCCGGCGCCGGCGGGCGCCTTCTGGGCGCGCTTCTACATCCAACAAACCGAGATCGATCTCGGCGGTGCGGACCACAACGTGTTCGCCAGCGCAGCCGCGAGCGACGAGCCCAACGCCGCATCGATCGAATTCGCCGAAGACGTGGGCATCTCATTCAACACGCAAGACGTCGTGCGCTGGCCGATGGGCTACGGCCGCTTGATGTCGGGCGGCACGCTACCGTTCACTTTGCCCAAGGGTATGTGGCACTGCATCGAGATCTCGTTCGATAGTACCGGCCGCGAGCAGCAGCTGTTCATCAACGGCATGCAGCAAATCGACGCCAAGGACTACCCCGCTGCGAGCGCCGTTAGCGGTGGCATCAAGAACTTCAAGTTCGGCTTCAATCAGCTGCACGGCCCCGCTCGCAAAGTGTGGTTCGACGACATCGCCGTCGGCCCCACCCGCCCCAAGTGCCTTTGAGCTGAGCTCCGCTCAAGTCGCCCGACACAGGGCCAGGTAGGCGGCCTCGTGCAGGCCGGCTACCACGATCGCGTGTTCGGTCAGCAGGCTCTGCTCCGCCCCGGTCCAGGTGAGCGGTGGGGGGCGAACCGCGCCGCGCCGGTGCGCCGAGCCGAGCAGCGAGCCCAAGTAGCGCGCGAGGTCCGGCAGTTCTTCCGGCCGCAAGCGCGTCAGATCGAGCTTGTCTTCTTGCGGCAGCAAGCGCCGCACGAACATGCTTCGGTCGTCGAGCTCCGTCGTGCCGGCCATGCGTGGGGGATGCGCGAGGCACGCGCGCGTCGCCTGCAGCACGCGCGCCGCCGGCGCTTCCAGTTCAATTGTGGGGAGCAACGCTCGCGCCGCGGGAATGCCCTCCGCCTTCATGTCGAAGATCCAGCGGTTGTCTGGCTCGCCTTTGCCCCGCGTCAACACCGCCACGCGCAGCGTGCCCAAGCTACCCGTGCCCGCGACGCGAAAAGCCACGTCTTCGACGATGAAGTGATCGCGATCCTGCGCGTGCTCGGGGTCGAGCCGATCGACGTAGCGCGCGAAAGCGTCGCGCGCCTTGCTGGCCAAGTCGGAAGTTAGATCCTGATAGCGCTCGCCCCGCGTGAAGCGCCGGCCCGTGCCCGCGCGTTCGGTTCGATGGTCGAGCAGGTCTTTGTGCGTGCGGCGGTCCACCTTCTCCAGCAAGCGGCGCACGGGTGGCGGCGCAGCGCTGACCGCGTGGCCTTCGCACAGCGCGGGCACGTAGCCTTCGAGGATCCCCGAACACAGCAGTACGCTTTGCTTGCCGTTCGAGCCGAGCTCGCGACCGCCTAGGATCACGCTGGTCAGCAAACGCACTACGTCCCAACGAAACGGTCCGATGATCGCTTCGTCGAAGTCGTTGACGTCGAATACCACCGCTTCAGTGCCCCGCCCGTCCGCGCTGCGGAACGCGCCGAAATTCTCCAGGTGTGCGTCGCCCACCAGCCAGCCCTCGCCTTCGGGGCCCGCGGCTAGCTCGGGATGATCCGCGAGCAACTCGTAGAACAGCGCCGCCGCGCCCCGCAGGTAGCCCAAGGGTGATGCGGTCATGCGCTGTAGCTTGCGCGGCCACAGCGACGGGAAGGCTTGCGTCGCTTCCCGGTCGCGAGCGAGCTGCCGCTCCGCGCATAGCAGCGGGTGAGGGGAGTACATCGCCGGTCACCATAGCGGATAGAGCCGGAAGACCGCGCACCACCGGTCACTGCGCGGCCGTATAGCTCGCGCGCTGCGATCGACGCTCCACCTGCGGATATAGTGCCATAAATACGAGGATTTAGGCACATTGCACTTATCGAAGTGCGGCGTATTCTTGTCGAAATCTAGCCTTCTGTTCAGTGCTCCAGTACTGAACCGACATGCAGATCACGCCCCTCGCTCGCCGCCTGCTCCAACTCGTCTTCAGCCTCAGCTCGAGCTCGACCGCCCTGACCCGGCCGCGCCTCGAGCGCCGCTTGAGCGCAACGTCCGCCGACCTCAACCAGGCCATCGCCGAGCTGGGCCGCCAGGGATTGCTCGACCCGCAGCGCCTTCGGCTGACGTTTCCGGGTCTCGCGCTTGCTGTCGCCAGCGGGGCACGCACTCAGACCAAGCCGCGCGCGGTGGCTGTGAAGACACCGCCGGCAAGCGTCACTCGCGCTCCGATCGCACTGTTTTCGCAGCGTGAAGCCCCGCGCGCGGTGGCTTGATTAGCCGACGAAGTTCAAATTCGTGCCGACCGAGCCCGAGGTCTCGAGCTTGGGCGCACTGGCCGCTTGGATCAGCTGCACGGCTTGCTGCCCCTGCACCTCTTGTTGATCCTGCTCCTTGCGCGTGACCTCTACGGCGAACTTGGTCGCAGTAGTGGCTCCGATCGCTCCGATTGAATCAGCCATAGGTGGACCTTTCGCGGCGTACTTCGCCAACTGAAATGAACGGCAGCTCGCCCCTAGCCTTGAGCCAAAATTGCCTGATTCAAGTTAGATAGGTCAACGGGCCGGCAGTGACCTCCAGGACCGGGATTGCGGCGGCTCGCCGCGCTGAGCCAAGCTGCCCGCGTCCACGGAGTATCGCCATCAGCAGTCAAGTCGCCATCCGCGGTGTCAGTCACGCATTCGGTTCCGGAGGTCCGGTGCTGCAAGACATCGACCTGGTGATCGAGGCCGGCTCCTTCGTCGCATTGCTCGGCCCATCCGGTTGCGGCAAATCGACTTTGCTGCGCTTCGTCTCCGGCTTGGACTCTCCGGCCTCGGGCTCGATCGCGCTGGCGCCAGGACCAGAAGAAGAGCGAGTCAGCGCGCCGCCCAAGCTGGCATTCGTATTTCAAGACGCGCAGCTGCTGCCGTGGCGAACCGTGGTGGACAACGTGGCGCTACCACTCGAGCTGCAAGGCGTGAGCCGTGCCGAAGCGCGTCGGCGCGCGCACGGCCCGCTCGCCGAAGTCGAGTTGAGCGACGTGCACGAGCGCTTTCCCGATCAACTCTCGGGCGGCATGCGGATGCGGGTATCGATCGCGCGGGCGTTGGTTACCGAACCTTCCGTGCTCTTACTCGACGAACCCTTCGCTGCGCTCGATGAGTTGACTCGTCAGCGCTTGGACGAACGCTTGCGCAAGCTCTGGCAAACGCGACGCATGACCGTGATCTTCGTCACGCACGCGCTCGCGGAGGCGGCTTTTTTGGCTGAACGAGCGTTGGTCATGTCGCGCCGGCCGGGCCGCATCGTGCTCGATCACCCGCTGCAATTGCCCGAAGAGCGGACCATGGATTTGCGGACGAACGTCGAATTCGTGGCCCAGACGGCGCTGCTCTATCGCGCGCTCCAGCAGCACGGTGCGCTCGACGACGCGCCTCGGCAAGCAAGTCGGAGCTGACGTATGAAGCCTTTGCCATGGCGCTCATTGACGGAGACGGCCCTGCCGCCCGCGCTCACGTTCGTGGTGGCGATCGCGCTTTGGGAGGGCGCAGTGCGCGCGCTTGCGGTGCCGAAATTCTTGGTCCCGCCGCCCTCCGATGTGCTGTTCGCAGGGTGGACGGAGCGTGCCTCACTAGCCAGTGCTCTGCTCACGACGGCTCGTGGCGCGGGGCTCGGCTTCTTGCTCAGCTGCAGCCTGGGCACCTCGGTCGGGCTGCTATTTTCGCTTTCGCGCTGGCTCGAGCGCGGGCTCTACCCGTACGCGTTGTTTCTACAGACCGTGCCCATCGTCGCGGTCGCGCCGCTGCTCGTGTTGTGGTTCGGTCCGGGGCTACGCGCGGTGGCCGTCTCGGCCTTCATCGTCTCGGTGTTCCCGGTGATCGCCAACACGCTCGCCGGGCTGCGCAGCGTCGATCCGCGCCTCTCCGATCTGTTCCGACTCTATGGGGCCAAGCTGGGCGACACGGTGCTCAAGCTGCGGCTACCGACGGCCATCCCCAGCATGATGACCGGCTTCAAGGTGGCGTCGGGGCTTTCGGTGATTGGCGCAATCGTGGGCGAGTTCGTCGCGGGCTTCGCCGAGGGCAACGCCGGTCTAGGTATCACCGTGTTGTCCTCGTATCGTCAGCTCAAGACCGATCTGTTGTTCGCCGCCGTGCTCTTGGCGTCACTCTTGGGCCTCTCGCTTTTTGCCTTGGTCAGCAGCCTGAGCACGCTTCTTTTGCGACGCCTGCGAGCACCCGGCTGATCGAGCGGGCGTTGGTGCTAAAAGGGGGCGTGCTTCTCGCCCGTTGCTCGATCTTCGTTCTATCCCTTGCGCTCGTCTGCGCCGTTGCAGGCTGCGCCAAAAAGTCGGAGCCCAGCGCGGGTAAGGCCGATGCGAACGCGCCCTCCCTGGTGCCTGCGAGGCTCGCGCTCGACTGGGTCCCCGAGCCCGAATTCGGTGGCTTCTACGCCGGCCGCGAGAGCGGCGCCTTCCAGCGACACGGCATCAAGCTCGAGATCCAAGGCGGCGGCGCGGGCGTGCCCGTGTTGCAGATGGTGGCCACGGGCCGCGCTGACTTCGGTACCGTCGGCGCGGATGAGCTGCTCACGGCACGCGCTCGCGGCGCCGATTTGGTGGCGCTGTTCGCCGTCTTCCAAACCTCGCCGCAGGGCATCATGGTGCACGCCTCGCGTAAGTTGCAGAAGTTGGAAGATGCATTTCATTCCGGCACGTTGGCGCTCGAAACAGGCAAGGCCTACGCGGCCTACCTCAAGAAGCAGTTCGCCTGGGACGGCGTGAAGGTCGTCCCGTACGACGGCGGGGTGGCGCACTTCCTCTCGGACACGAACTTCGGCCAGCAGTGTTACGTGACCTCCGAGCCGATCGCCGCGCGGCAAAAAGGCGCCGATCCGGCCGTATTTCTAATCGCCGACGCGGGCTTCAATCCGTATGCCACCGTGGTCGTGACCCGCCGGGAATTGCTCCAGAAAAACCCAGGGCTGGTAAAGCAGTTCGTGCTCGCGACGCGTGAGGGCTGGCAACAATACTTGGATCAGCCCGAAGCCACGAATGCCTTGCTCGCTAAGTTGAATTCCGCGCTGGACGCCGCCACGCTGGGCGCGGCGGCCGCAGCGCAGAAACCTCTGATCGAGACCGAAGACACCAAACAGCATGGCCTCGGCAGCATGCAGCAGGCTCGCTGGCAGACGCTGGCAGACCAGCTCTTGGATCTCAAATTCCTAGATAAACCCGCGAGCATTGCCGACACCTTCGTGCGGCTCTAGCGACAGTATGAACCAAGTCGGGAGACGTGGCATGTCATGGCATCAGCTCGTGTCGAAGGTCTGCTTGGCACTCGCGCTGGGCGGTTGTGCTCGAGGCCAGGGGCCGGCCGTCGATCCCCCGCCCAACCCTGCGAACGCCGACGCCCGTCATCGAGAGCGAGCGCGGGCGCGCCTCCGAGCCGTGATTCGCGATCAGTCGTTCCTCGAGCATTTGCCGGAGTCCGTGCGCGCGACCACCATCTCCGAGCCTTTCGCGGGTCGCATGGTGCTCTTGTACATGGTCGATGATCAGGGCGCAGCGCGCGGCGCGCAGGCTGCCGATCTGGCTGAAGCGGGCGTCTCGCGCGAGGCGTTGCGCGCGGTCGTCGAGTGGAATTTGGCGCAGGCCCTGCGGGTTCCGGTTAGCTGTTCCAATCACTTGGTGAGCGAGCCCGCGCATCGCGAATACTACGAATCGAGCCGCCTGTTGCTGAACGAGCAGTGGGCCAACCTGGCGCAGGCGGGTACGATAGTGGTTGCGGTTCCGAGCAACGATACGCTGTTCGTGGCGTGCAACCCGACCCCGGAAATTCTGCAAAAGCTCGCCGTCGTCGTGCAGAACACTTACCCGCGAGCTACCGGGCCGGTGTCGCCCGCGCTGCTCACCTGGAGCAAAGACGGCTGGCGCGAACTGCCCGCGCCTTGAGCGTGAAAAGGCGACGCGCTAAGCCAACGCTTGCACCGAACGGCGCGCGCTCACGGCTTCGTGCAGCAGCAAACCGGACACGAACCCGCCGAGTAGACCAAGCGCGTGAGCCAGCCCCGCGACCTGTGGCGTGTTGTAGTCGAACGTCACTTGCAGTGCGACCACGACCAGCAGACGCAAGAAAATCTGCTTGGCCATCGGCGCACGCTGCTTGATCCATGCACGCACCATCACGGCAGCCGTCGCGCCGAGCAGGCCCATGATGCAGCCCGAAGCGCCGACCAACGCCTGCGGTTCGCCGATCTGATACCAGGCTCGGCAGAGGTAAACGACGCTGCCGGCGAAGCCGGAAAATAGGTAAATGATGCCAAAACGCCACGGCCCGAAGGCTCGCTCCACGAATGGCCCCAACGCCCATAGGCCGAGCAAGTTCATGGCCAAGTGCAGCCAATTGGCGTGGACGAACATGTAGCTGAACATGCGCCACCATTCGCCCGAGAGGATGTCGGGGGCAAAGAATGCCCAGCGCCCACCGAACTCTTCAGTGGTCGAGATCAAGAGCAGCGAATAGCTCCCCCAGATGTAGATCGCCGCGTTGAGCCCGACCAAGAGCGAAGTGAGCTTGCGCTCGCTGCGCTGCGCCGGGCGATTGAAGAGCAGGCTTTGGCGCTGCGCGAAGACGCGCGCAAAATGCGTGACGACGTGCGCGGTCCGTGCGCTCGGTGGTTGATAGGGCAGCGCCTGCGCCAAGATCGCCAGATAGCGCTCGGAGCGCTCGCGGATCATCTCGGACTTTCCATGGCGCAGACGAGAAAAGGCATGCTGGGCTTGCTCGAGGTTGCCCGCGTGTAGGCTGGCCAAGGCAAGCCAAGCTTCGCGCGTCTCTTCATCATAGTCGTCGCGGCCCGCGGCCAGCACTTGGCGAGCCAATTCAACGTGGCCGGTGTACACGAAGAGATACAAGAGCGCGGGGTCTACGACCTCTCCCGTGATCAACCTCGATTCCTGGGCGAGCATGAATTCAGCCAGATGGTCGCTCTCCCCCAGCTCACCGAGGGCGCGAAGGTAGGCCATCAGCAAACTCGGATTGCGGCTGAGCTCGAGCAGCCCGCCGCGCTCGGCTAACGCTTTGATCTCGTCCCAGCGCTCCAAGATCCGGAGCCGGTGCGCGTGGGCCGTGGCGGCCACTGCGCCTCCGCCGCGCGCGAGGACGAGTAGCCGCGCTTCGGCCTCGGATACTTTGCCCGTCTGGGCTAGCTCGAACGCCCGAAACAAGCGCGGGAGCTCACGCCAACCGTCGAACGGATGGAGCAGGGCGGCGACGCTCGCGAAGCGGTACGCTCGCCGATACCTCGAGTTGCGCATGGCGCGCGCCGCAAGCGCGTGGGCCCGCAGCGGCAGCATGATGAAGAGCAGTGTCGAGGCGAGCGCTACGTAGCCGACACTTTCGCGGAAGCGGAACCAGCCTACCGCGCCCGTCAGCAGCACGAGGCCGCTGACGGCGGCCCAGCCAAGCCCGGTTTGCGACGAGCGTGCGCTGCGCGCGAACAGCGTCAGTGCCTGCAGCCCGGCGAACCAGAGAGCGATAGTGTTGGGATCCATACCGAGCGAGGCCGCGCGGTAGGCCGCTCGACTGCCCTCAGGTTAGACCGGAGGTCCCGCGAACGCCTCCGTTACCTGCAATTCCGCGGAAAAATCTAAGCTTTGCTCAGCCGACGGCCAACTCCGCTAGGCCACGCCGCCGAAATCGCTCTTGCACCAGCGTGGCCAGGTAGAAGGTGACGGGGAGCACGATCAGCGCCAGCGCAGCCGCCGTGATCGTGCCTCCGACCACGACGACCGCGATCGGACGCTGGGTCTCACTGCCGATGGCGTGAGACATGGCGGCCGGGAGCAACCCGAGTGACGCCAAGAGCGCGGTCATCAGCACGGCGCGGAGCCGATCACGGGTGCCTTGCACGACGGCTTCTTGTAGCGGTTCGCCGGCGGCGAGTCGGCCGCGAATCGCGGCGACGACCAACACACCGTTCAGCACCGCTTGCCCGAGCAGCGCGATGAACCCGACCGCGGCCGACACGCTGAGCGGCATGTCGGCGGCGCCCAGGGCGAAGATGCCGCCGACGAGCGCAAAGGGCACATTGAGCAAAATCAGTGTGGCGTCGAACACCGAGTTGAAGGCCGAGAATAGCAGCAAGAAGGTGATGGCCAGCGCCAAGGGGATGACGATGCGCAGGCGCGCCATGGCCCGTTGCTGATTCTCGAACTCGCCACCCCAGGTGACCTCGTAGCCCGGCGGCACTGGCACTTCGGAGGTGACCTTCTGCTGCGCCTCACCGACGAAGGAGCCCAGATCGCGTCCGCGCACGTTCATGCGCACGCCGATGTAGCGCTGACCATTCTCGCGCGTTATGGCGGCGCGCCCGGTGGCCATGGTCACCTCCGCGATCGCCGACAGCGGCAGCAACGTGCCGTCCTTCAACGGCAGCATGATCTTGCGGATCGCCCCGATGTCTTCACGGGTCGCGGTCGGTAGGCGCACGGTGACGTCGAAGCGCTTCTCTCCGTCCCAAAACTCACTGGCCGTGTGTCCGCCCATCGCCGTTTCGATGTAGTCTTGCACGTCGCCGAGATCGAGATCGAAGCGCGCCAGTGCCTGACGGTCGAGGTGCACGGCGATCTGCGGAGTGCTGCCCGACTTGGTGATGCCAACGTCCACTGCACCGGGGATCTTGGCGATCACGTCGCGCGCCTTCTCGGCGGCGGTGGTCAGCTTGTCCAAGTCTTCACCATAGATTTTGAGCGCGACCTGGCCCTTCTGCCCGGACACGTTCTCTTCCACGTTGTCGCGGATGGGTTGCGAAAAATTGTAGTCGATACCTGGGATTTGTTGCAGCGCGAAGCTCATCTCTTCGATCAGGTCGCCCATGGTGTGCTTGTCGTGGCGCCACTCGGCCATCGGCTTGAGCTTGATGAACAGCTCCAAGTTGTTGGGCAGCTTGGTGTCGGTGCCGTCTTCCGGGCGACCCAACTGGGAGAGTACGGACACGACCTCGGGCGTCCGGCGCAAAATGCTGGCAAGCTTCGGGGTCAGTGCGCGGCCGTCGCTGAGCGAGATGTTTCCGGGTAGGGCCACCGTGACGTACAGCGCCCCTTCGTTCAACGCGGGCAAGAATTCACTGCCCAAACGCGGCATCAGCGCGACGGCTCCGCCGAGGACGCCGCCCGCCAAAATCAGCACGATCACCACGTTCTTCATGGCAAAGCGAATGGTCGGGTCGAACACGCGCTGAGCGAGCGTGAGCAACGGCGAGTCGCGCATCACCTTCGGCTTTTTCAGGGCTATCGCGCACAACACCGGCACCAGCGTGAAACTGACCAAGAGCGCGCCCACCAGGGCGCTCACGACGGTGTAGGCGAGCGGCGAGAAGATACGCCCTTCGACGCGTTGCAGGGAGAAGATGGGGATGTATGCGGCAATGATGATCAAGAGCGAGAAGAGCGTGGGTCGCGCCACCTCTTTGGCGGCCTCCGCGACTCGTTCCGTCAGCGGTCGAGACGGGTCACTCAGCGACCCCTGCGCCGAACCGTGCGCGCTCGGCGACAGCTTGTGAAACAAGTGCTCGATCAAGATCACGCTGCCGTCGACGATGATGCCGAAGTCGACCGCGCCCATCGAGAGCAGGTTGGCGGACATCCCGCGCGAATAGAGAAAAGCGAAGGACGCCGCGAGCGAGAGCGGGATCACCGCGGCGGCGATCAACGATGCACGCAAAGAGAGCAAGAACGCGAACAACACCAGTGTCACGAGCGCTGCACCCTCCGCCAAGTTCTCGAACACGGTTTTGAGGGTGGTGTTGACGAGCTCGGTGCGATCGTAAAAAGGCTTGATTTTGACGTCGGCAGGCAGCGTGCGGCTCAGCTTGGTGATTCGTTCGCGCAGCGCGTCGAGCACTACGGTCGGGTTCTCGCCGCGACGCATGAGCACGATGCCCTCCACTGCGTCTTGGTTCGCGTCGCGTGTTACGACGCCTTGGCGCGGCGCATAGCCTTCGTTGACCTTGGCTACGTCGCGTAACTCGACCGGTCGCGTCTTGTTGTAGCCGACCCGCACGTGTTGCAGATCATCGATGCTGCTGAAGATCCCCAAGCTGCGGATGACGAACATCTCCGAGCCGCGTTCCACGTAGCCGCCCGTGGCGTTCGCGCTGGCCTTTTTCAGGGCCGCGAAGACGTCGTTCAGGTTCACGCCCAAGTCGACCATCTTGCTCACGTCGGGTTCGACGTGGACCTCGCGCACCAAGCCGCCGTACGACACGACGTCGGCGACGCCAGGCACTTGCAGCAACCGGGGGGAGATCACCCAGTCTTGCAGGGTGCGCAGCGTCATCGGATCGGACTTCGTGCTCTCCAGCGTGTAGCGATAGATCTCACCGATGGGCGTCGCGTATGGTCCCAGGGTCGGGTGCGCTTCTTCCGGCAGCGCGGCATCCGCCATGCGCTCGGTGACCTGCTGGCGGGCGCGCATCGGATCGGTCGCGTCGTCGAAGGTCATGGTCAGGAACGACAAGCCGAACAGCGAAATGCTGCGCAGGCGCGTCAGACCAGGCGTGCCGTTCAGCGCACGCTCCAACGGCAGCGACACTCGCCGCTCGACCTCTTCCGTCGGCTGTCCGGAGAACAACGTGATGATTTGAACTTGAGTGTCGGTCGGGTCGGGGAACGCCTCGATGGTCAGATTCTTGAACGCGAACAGACCTACGGCGACGAGTACGGCAGTCAGAACGAACGTGGTGATGCGGTGGGAGAGGGAGTAGTCCAGTAGGCGCTCGAGCATGTGACCCAAAGTTACGCACGCCGCGTGCCACCCTTAATCGTTGCAGCATGGTTCATATTCGAGCCTCGTTTACCGCCGGATTCTCAGGCAGGCGAAAAAAGGTCGGGGCACAAGTCTACGCGGGGCGAAATAACCCGAATGATCGCGGTCAAGGAGCGGCGACACGGCGCGGACGCGCAACTCGGGCGCGGCGTGCTGCTGCCCACACGAGCACCGCAAGCGAGAACTCCCAACGCGCTCGTGTGCTGCCGGGGACGGAGAGCGAGCAACCGCCGCCTGCTGATAAGCGGGCGCTCATGCCCCCCACTGGCGAGCCTGCCGCGGCGAGCCCGCTCGCACCGGCAATGGCGCTCCCCCCCGAATTGCCCCCACTTGCGCATTCGTTTGCGGGAGTGAAGCCGGTGCTGGTGCAGTCCGTGCCCAGCTGCTCGGACTGGGCCGGCCAGCCCGCATCGCAGGCGCGAGCGACGGGGCTTTCGCGATCACAGGCAAGTGGGCCGCGCACACACGACATCAGCAGTCGAGGCTCGAACTTCAGGCCCTCGCTGCGGGACTCGCCGACCAAGAAGCCCGCTTGAAATTCATCCGCACAGGCGAATAGCCCGCTGCTCGTCCAGCTCAAACAACGCAGCTTCTGGCACGAGAGCCGCTCGAAGACGAGGGCGGTCGTACTCGCTCGCCACACGCCATCGACGCGGCTGCTGGCCAACGCGTAGCGGCCGTCGGGTGAGAGCGCGAAGCCGTCGACAGGGCCTTCGAAATCGAGCACCGGCAAGAAGTGAGCTCCGCCGTCGTGCGTGACGAGCAGCCGTCCCGGCGAGCCGCTCAAGCGCACGTAGAGCGTCTGTGGGTCCTCGGCTGCCAGCGCCGCGATGTATGGGGCGCTGACCTTGCTCACTCCCGGCACGTTCGAGCGAGTCCACGTCTGTCCCCCGTCCGTGCTGCGCGCTAGCACGCCCTCGACGGTTTCGTTTTGCGAAACCCCGCTCACGTAGAGCGTGCCTCGTTCATCACCTGCCACGTCCAGCGTGGCCGCGTTCAGTTCCTCGAGAGGCGTCCCCCATGGCTGCCAACTCTGCCCGCTGTCGCGCGAGCTCCAAACTTGGGACACTCCGCGGTCGATATCGACGCTGACGGCGACGGCGCGTTCCGGAGCGTTGGGCACCCGGGCGACGTCCGCTACGTAGGCGCTGAGGCCGCGGGCGTGCTCGAACGAACACTCCGTCGCTCCGCGCGCAATCCCATTCGGTAGCGCGACGATGATCGTGCCGTCACCTAGCACGGCAAGCGCCGGTTCGATGTTTTGGTAGCCGAGCCCGGCCTCGCACACCCAGTCCCAGTTGCGGCCGCGATCGTGCGTGGTCAAAAGCCCGAAGTTCGAGCGCAGCACCAGGTGCGTCTCATCCGCGGGGTCGGCCAGCAGCTGGCTCACGGCAGGAAACGCGCCATTGGCAGCGGCCAGCCCTGGCCACAGCCCGCTTGCGCCGAGCGCCAACAGGACGAGTGGCGAGAATGTCCGTCGGTTCCGGGGTACGGTCACGGGTCGAAGCAGGCTAGCACTCGGTGACGAACGCGTGACGAATGCGCGGCCTTGCGCACGCGCGGCTCGTTTTGACGTAGCTTTCACGCCCCAAGCCTAGCCATGTCGACCGAATCAAGCCACGACGAACAGGAACTGAGTAACCCCGAGCTCTACCTCAATCGGGAGCTCGGCTGGCTGTCGTTCAACGAGCGCGTGCTCGACCAAGCGCGCGATCGATCTTGGCCCGTGCTCGAGCGCATCAAGTTCTTGGCCATCTTCGGCTCGAACCTCGACGAGTTTTTCATGATTCGCGTATCGGGCTTGCACGAGCAGCTCCAGTCGCAGGCGCCGAGCACGGCTCCGGATGGTCTGTCTGCGATCGAGCAGCTGGCGCGGATTCGCGGCCTCGTGGTGCGTCTGACACAAGCCGCGGTATCGCTCTGGTTGAACGAGCTGCTGCCGGAGCTGGCGAAGAACGAGATCCGCGTGCGCGCCTTCAGCGAGCTGTCTCCGACGCAGCGCGACTGGGCTCGTGCTTACTTTCGTCGCTCGGTCTTTCCGGTGCTGACGCCCCTCGCGGTCGACCCCGTGCACCCCTTCCCGTTCCTCTCCAACCTCTCGCTGTCCCTAGCCGTCGAAGCCGAAAATCCGCTCACCGCCGAGCGGCGCTTCGCTCGCATCAAAGTGCCGGAGAGCTTGCCGCGCTTCGTTCTAATCGCGCCGCACGGTGACGAGTCGCCGCGCTCGAGCGATGCCTCGGACTACGTCGCCCTGGAGGAGCTGATCGCGGGCAATTTGGCCGATTTGTTCCCGGGGGTGAACGTGGTCGGCTGCTACCCATTCCGCGTCACCCGCGACATGGATCTAGACATCTTGGAAGACGAAGCCGCCGATCTGTTGGCGACGATCGATCGCGAGTTGCGCAAGCGGCGCTTCGGCGCCGCGGTTCGGCTGGAGCTGTCACCCGGCGTGCCGGATCGCATCCGCAAGCTGTTCATGCACAAGCTCGAGATAGACGAGGAAGACGTCTATGAAACAGCGGGCCTCTTGGGCCTCTCGGGCTTGCTCGCTTTGGCCCAAATCCCACGGGCCGAATTGCACGACGCGCCGCTCGTGCCGCGCGTCCCGCACGAACTGAGCGAGCTCGGCGATCCGTTTGCCGCCATTCGCCAAGGCGATATCTTGCTTCACCATCCGTACGAAGCCTTTACGCCCGTGCTGACGTTCTTGCGTCGCGCCGCGGAAGACCCAAACGTGTTGGCCATCAAGATGACTCTGTATCGCGCGGGGTCCAACTCGGAGGCCGTGCGTTCGCTGATGCGTGCCGCAGAAAACGGCAAACAGGTCGCAGTTTCCATCGAACTCAAGGCGCGCTTCGACGAAGAGAACAACATCGGTTGGGCGCGCGCGCTGGAACGCGCGGGCGTGCACGTCTTCTACGGCGCGGCGGGGTTGAAGACGCACGCCAAGGTGCTGCTCGTGGTTCGTCGTGAAGGCAACGAACTGCGGCGCTACGTGCACCTCTCCACCGGCAACTACAATGCTGGCACGGCGCGCTTCTACACGGACACGGCGCTGTTCACGATCGACTCGGAGATCGGCGAGGACGCGTCCGAGCTCTTCAACTCGCTGTCTGGGTTCTCCACCAGCTTCAACTATCGCAAGCTCGCGGTGGCGCCGGTCACGCTGCGTCAAACGGTGCTGTCGCACGTGCGCGAGCAGGCGGACCGGGCGCTGGCCGGCAAGCCCGCGCGCATCTTCGCCAAGCTCAATGCGTTGGTCGACCCGGGCATCATCCGCGAGCTGTACCGAGCGTCGCGCGCTGGCGTAGAGATCGAGTTGTTCGTGCGAGGCGTGTGTTGTTTGCGCCCGGGGCTGCCCGGCGTTTCTGAGAACATCCGCGTTTACTCGCTGCTTGGTCGGTTTCTCGAGCACGAACGCGTGTTCGTCTTTGGCCCCGAAGGAGAAGAAGAGTTCTTCTTGTCCTCGGCCGATTGGATGCCTCGCAACCTGGACCGCCGCGTCGAGGTGCTGTTTCCGGTCACGAGCGAAGCATTGCGAACTCGCATCAGAAATGAATGCATCTTGCCACTCGAGTTCGACAATCATCGCGTCTACGAGATGCAGACCGATGGCGGATACCGACGGCGCGTCCCCGCGGAGCACGAGCCCTTGATGGATGCGCAGCTGCGCACCTGGAGCATCGTCCAAAAGCTGACGAGCAACGTCACTTCCGCGCTCCCGCCTCCCGTCGTCGAATTGCCGCGCTCAGCCGAGTGACTAACCGCGGCTTTCTAGCGCTTTCCGCTGGATCTGCACTCGCTCTTCGCTAAGTACGTCTAACCAACCTGTGCGATACCGGGCCGGGGTTGACCACACCGCAAGTTGGCAGAATGCGAATGGGTGTGGCCAGACTACGGTTCTGACGCCACAATAAGGCGTACCCTTAACGTTCGGCTTTCTTCTTCTATGACATTCCGCGTTACACTGCCGCTGCTCGCGCTATTTCTGGCTGTTTTGCCGGCCTGTGGTGACGCCTCCGATGATTCGTCAGCGGCGGGCGGCTTCGGCGCCTCTGGAGGCAATGGCTTTGGCGACGGTCGCGGGGGTAGGTCGGGGAGCAACCTGCCAGGTGGCGGCTCGGCGCCAACGGTCGTCGGTGGCGCCAGCGCGAACCCCGGGAACGGTGGCTACGCGGAAGACACGGCCGGGTCCACGAGCCTCGGGGCAGCGCCGCCCCCGGTCTGGAACAGCGCAAAGTCAGCGACCATCAGCGAGGCTTGGCTGCAAGGTGAGTACTCGAGTTGGAAAGCCAAGTTCGTCGAGCCCTGCGCGAACGGCTCGCTCGCGGTCGTCACGGACGGCAGTGTGCTCTCCGAAGGCATCGGCTACGGCATGCTGCTCTCGGTGGCCATGGCCGACCAGCCTCTGTTCGACGGTCTGTGGAAGTACTACCAAGACCACCTCGGCAAGAACGGCTTGATGAATTCGAGGACCGCCAAGTGTGAAGCGCCTGGCAACAACAGCAACGCCGCCGCCGCGGACGCCGATCTGGACGCGACCATGGCGCTGCTGCAAGCGGCCGCGCTCTGGCCGAACGCGCCGACCCTCTATCGCGCCAAGGCGGAAGTGCAGGCCTCGAAGATCATCGAGTTCGAATCGGACATGTGCGACGGGCGGCGCATCCTACGTCCCGGTGACACGTTTGGTGGCTGCAGTGACGTGAGCGACCCGCGCATCAATCCGTCGTACTTCTCCCCGGGTTATTACAAAGTCTTCGCGCAGGCGTTCAGCGCTCAAGCCGCCTCATGGACGGCCCTGAGCGACGGCTCGTATCAACTGTACGCCATCTACCAGGCTCGCATGGACAACCTGGTGCCTGATTGGAGCCGTCCAGACGGCAGCGACAGCGGCAGTCAGTACTCGTCGGACGCTTGCCGTACACCCTGGAGGGTTGCCGTCGACTACGCGTGGACGGGCGACACGCGTGCCAAGACATTCATGCAAAACATGTCGGGCTGGGTCGATGCGCACGGCGGGCTTCCCGAAGCAGCCCAGCAGCAGAACAGCGCCTTCATCGGCGGGTTCGCGCTGGCCGGTGGCTACGACCAAGGCAAGCTCGATGGGTACGTGACCGCCTGGCTAAGCGCCTCTTCGCTGGACGACAGTCAGTACCGGCAGGCCACCTTACGCGTGCTCTACTTGCTGGTCGCCGCGGGCAAGTTCTCCTCGACCCTGTAGCGTTGCGCGACACGCTGACGAGTGCCGCCCCGCGGTGACCGATCACTTGATGATCGTCGCGCAGCCGACTGCGATCTCTACCGAGGCACTGCTCGCAGACTGGAAGGTCGCGCACGCCGCCGGACACACCACGATCCGCGAGGGGTTTTCGACCTCCGGATCGGTGTCGTAGTACCAGCCGCCGCTGAGCGGGTCGCAGCCGTCGATGTCCCCGACGTAGAGGAGCGAGCTCGTCTTCTTGCCGTTCTTGAAGTTCACGTTGACCTGCGCATAGTCGACGTCTTCCCCGTCCTCCGGCTCGGGGATCGTGAACTCGCATGCCAGTTGCGTGTTGCGCACCGCGTCCAAGGCGGCTCGGAATTCCACGCGCAGGTCGTGACTGGTGTCGATGACGAATGCTTTTTCAGAGCCTCCGGCTTCGGCGATCGTATTCAGCACGAACTGGCCTTTGGCCAACGCGGCGGTTGGAAAGACGCCGATCGTGAACGTGCTGATGCTGGGCTTCCCCGCCAACGCGGCTTCGGCAAGACTGCCTAGATCTGCGGTGTCCAGTGGAGTGCATTCGTTGGCCAAGCCATCGGTCGCCAACACCGCGACTACGCGATGGCTCGGGTGCGCCTTGGCCCAAGCTTTCGCCGCCGCCAACGCGCCGCTCAACGCCGGGCCCGTCGGGGTCGGATTGACCGGATCGATCACCTGCGCATCGAGCGACGCCAGGAGCCCGGGGCCTGCTTCGGGCAGCGCGGCAATCGTCACGGCTGGCGCCGCGTACGAAGCAGGATCACACCTGGCGATGTGGGCGCAGGTACTGGTGGTGAGCTTCACGCACGGCACCAGAGCAGTGCCTATCTCGCACGCGGTGCCTGCTTCGCACAGGAACTCGCCGCATTGCCCAGCAACCAAGCAGGGATTGAACACGCTGTTCCCGCAGTCGGCGTTGGATGTGCAGGAAATGCCGCTCGAGGCGCAGAAATGAAATTGGCACGGCGCACTGTCGCCGCAGTCGGCGTCGCTTGCGCAAGTAGTCGGGACGTTGGGTTTGACCAGTGGAAAGTATTGAATTCCGACACCGATGCCCGCGGAGCCCTCGTCCTCGATGAACGCCTTGAGCGCCGTTTTAATGCCTCCCCACTTCGGAATCACGGTACCCGTCGAGTCGTAGGCGGAGGTCGCATCGAGCATGGAGCCCGAGACATCGAGCATGAGGTACATGTCGAGTGGCACGGCCTCGGCCTTCGAAACCCGGGCCGCGCACGAAGTGTCTGGCGCTCCGCCATCTCCGTTGGGATTGGTGTGGAGATCGCCCATGCCCCCAGTGGTCCCGGGGGGCTCGGGCACGTCGGTGGCTCCGCCGTCACCCGGCGCTTGACTGGGCGCGCCGCCCGCGCTCTCCCCACCAGGCCCTCCCGGGCGTGGAAGGTTCCCTGAGTCTGGCCCCGTGCTCGTCGCGCAGCCCGGGAAGCCCAGCCCTACGATCAACAGTGCGCCGACGGTGGCGGCTCGAAGTGAAGCGCGGGACATTGCCGGCACTGGGCCACCCAATGTCGATCCCCCGCGCTACCAACGCGTTTCAGATCAGTAACGGGGGCGCAAAGCCACCGACGACGCGGCCGTGCCGGAGGCCCCGAAATTTAGAAATTCCAGGGCTAGGAGGAGGACTTCAGGTGCTGAGCCAGGTAGTGCTCGCGGCCAATGTCTTTGACGATGCTGGCTTGAGTCTCCAGCCAATCGACGGACTCTTCTTCCTCGATCAAGATCTTTTCCAGCAATTCGCGCGTGCCGTGGTCGCTCTTGCTGAGCATCAAGTTGATGCCACGGTGCAAGCGTTCGACGGCTTCGAGCTCGAGCGCCAAGTCGAGCTTGTTCATCTCGATCGGCTCTTCACCCACACGCACGGGGCTGAGGCGCTGCATGTTCGGGATGCCGTCGAGGAACAGGATGCGCTCGATCACGGCGTCGGCGTGCTTCATCTCCTCGATCGACTCGGTGCGCTTCTTGTGCGCCAGGGCCGCGTAGCCCTGGTTCTTACACATCTTGTAGTGGATGAAGTACTGATTGATGGCCGTCAGCTCGGAGGTCAAAAGTTCGTTCAGGAAATCGATGACTTCGGGCTCGGCGCGCATCTCATTTCGATACCATCGACCGCCGCTCCCGCGAACCGCAAACGCCCACGGGCGTGGTCCTCGGCCGCAGTTCGGCCGGGTGGCCTCCGGT
>Ga0247740_1000210_pt1 | contig 31601 bp, 31 predicted proteins | sample UWRJL148409B2_FD_180942 | JGI IMG/M metagenome (GOLD analysis project Ga0247740, IMG submission 180942) | Plant litter microbial communities from Arlington Agricultural Research Station in Wisconsin, United States - UWRJ-L148-409B-2 | ecosystem: Environmental > Terrestrial > Plant litter >...
GGTACCTCCGCGGAGAACGGGACGTTGTTCACACGGGGCAAGTTCAAGGAGTAGGTATGACTGACATCTTCTGGGGACCGCCCGGGCATAGTCGACCGCACATACAGGTCGACTTTGGTTCCATCGCTGAGTGGGTGGCGGCTCTTGCGGCGCTTGCCGCTCTTGGGCTGAGCATCTAGGCATTGTTCGTCGCATACCGGTCGTCAAAAAGGAACAGTTTCATTGGGTTTCAGGAACGGTTGGACGAGCAAGAAGTCTCTGAGGGTCGGCGGATCATCTACGCCACCGGGTCGGTAGCGGAGGTCGCCAAACTTTTCCGAAAGCGCCACAAGGATCCAAGCTGGGATCGCGCGAATCGAGCGGTGAACCTGTGGAACACGCTCGCCCAGTTCACAAAGCTCAACATTGTTGACAGACAACTCTCGTTTGATCTCTGGGGAGATTCAGTCGGAGAAGCCTGGAACAACCTTGAATACTTCATCCGCTTTCGGCGCGGCGCAGGCTACCGGGAGATGCCTGGCCGGAAGGACAAATGGTCGAGTCTTGTCTGGTTCGCCAGAGAGGCTGGAATTTCGGTGGCCCCAGATCTGATGTCGCCGAAGGGCGAGAGCGACCTCGGATAAAAGTTCGGAGCTTCGAACACCACCGCCGGCACTGGAGGTGTAAGAGCCCCGAGATCCGCAGCACCCAAGTGCTAGGACTCTTGACCCCGTGCACGAAGCACAGTAGAAGGTCTCTGTCCGTTGTTGCATATGCGGAACTAATACTCGACTCCAGCCAGTCCCTCGACGGCGATCCGATTGTGCAGTGCAGTTTCCTCTCGCCATTTCAGAATGACGAGATTGCCTTCTCTTCCTCGTACCGAATACGGTCCCAGCGCACTTGTGAAACGTCGCCGTGGCGCTCCAACTCGATCTTTAGGAGCTCATCGGACGGATTGGCGGGCGCCAACTCGAATGCTAAGTAGTCGAAAAGCTCACGTTGGTGCACTGCAATCACTACTTGGCGTTCATGCGTAAGTGTGAGCTGGCGGATCACTGCCGCGAAGTTCGCGATGTGAATGTCGTCCATGGACTGCACTGGATCGTCGAATATTAGCCAATTCACCTCGGTGGGAGCGGAAATATGGAGGGCCAAGAAGAGCGACAGAGCCGCCGTATTCGCGTTGCCAAAGCTAAGCACCGAACCGGGCGCGCCGGACGTGCCGCCGTCCGGCAGAACTGTTTCCAAGGTCACATCAATCGTCCGCAGGTTGTTCATCTGCTTCTGGAACTGCGGAACGTAAGGCTCGGTGGGGACTAACCTGCTGAACAAATCTGCCCATGTCTGGTTTAGTCCAGTGTCGAATACGTCGTTTATAAGCGACGAGCGGACCCTCTCTGCTTCCTTGCGGAGTTCGTTGGCCGAATCTTTCCGCCTCTTCGCGTTGCTGCTGACCGAGCTCAAGTTACTGAAACGTGTGGTTGCGTCCTGTAGCTCTTGTCGAAGTTCGTTCTCTCGCCTCTGCCGCTCTGCGACAAGGTCGACGGCTGTCTGAACTCGTCCGCCGAGCGTCACTCGAAACCGGGAACTTTGAAGCATTCGATCGAGCTCTATCTGGAACTCTTTTGCGCGCTCATTGATTTCGGTCGCTTCGCCGTCGAAGTCGGCTTCCTCCATCAAGACGCGAAGCCCATCCTCTGCGGTCGCAATTGTCGACCGAACGGCAGCGATATCGGCAAGACGCGCCTGCGACGTCTCCACAGTTTGAAGGAGGGCCAGACCCTCATTGATCTGCTTCTCCATGCCATTAAGGTTTCGTACCATGTCCGAGATGGGTCGCCCATGAGCGGGAGGTAGGCGAACTGACTGAGCAGACTCGAGGGATCTTGTGGCATCGAGCTCTCGGGTCAGCAGATGGTCAAGCCTCTCCGACAGCGCGGAGTAGGCCTCCGCTTCGTCCGAAAGACGCGCGAGCTTCGACCCGATGTGATCAACCAATGCGTTTAGTCCGGCGGGGAAGCTTTGGTCGCATACGGGGCAATCGCCGGAGTGCACGGTAGGCAGCACGAGGCGCAACGCGTCGATGAGGTTTCGGACGTCATCCGTGATTGGGATGGCATCGGCCGCATTTCTTGCCTCGGCTATGTCTGCCCGAATCGTCGCGAGATCAGACTCGAAAGCCGATATCTGCTGTGTTTGCTCCAGCCTCAGCTGCTCCTCCTCGCGCTCAATAGCCGCTCGTTCCTGCACCCGAGTTCTTGTTTCGGTATACGCATCGAAAAGGAGTTGGCCGGTAACCTCGCTGAGCCCGAGAGGTTTGCGGCATTCATTGAGGATTCTCAACAGCGTTTTCCCGTCGGCCAACTCCCATCTCTCGAGAGCCGATCGGTCGCCGATTGCGCGTTCGGCGAGATCACTCGCGGCCCCGGACTGAACATCGACGTGGCTGGCGGTGAGTGCCGCGACGATAGAGTCCAAACGGACTTTCAGTCCCCCGACACGAATAATGTCGGCCTGGGCGTCCTCCGCAGCACGGACTACCTCTTGTGCAACGGTCGAGGCTTGGTCCGAGGCGCTATCCGACTGAACAACTTCTGAGAGCAGGACTTGAAGCGCAGTCGTTGCCTCAGCGGAAGCGGCGGATGCAACCGTTAGGTCTCTGGCGAGATTTCTCCTTCTTTCGTCTGCACTCTGGAGGCTGTCTTCGAGTTTTGACCAGGATCTGCTGAGCGCCTTGGTGCGAGCTACATGCCCCGCGGCGTGCAGGCCGTCGATTAGTGAATCGAGCTCCTCGATACCCGCGAGGTCTTTCACGAACCGGACAAGCGCGGAATCCTTCTGATCCCCGAGCGAATAGGACTCGAGCAAGCGGCCTAACACCGTTTGGGGGAGAAAGCACCGCTCTACAAAGTCCGCACTTGCGCGATCGGACAAGGCTGCACTGCCTCTTCGAGCGATCGGGTCGAACTCGAAGCGCCCGACACTCGTCGCTGTGTCTGAACGCAGGGCGAGTTCGACGTGCCCGAGCGGGTAGTTCCGATTAACTAGGGTCGGCTCGGGCGCCCCTGACTTTCCCTCTAGGAATCCGATGCGTCCTGTCGCAGCGAGTTCAAGCGCACTCAGCAAGCTTGTCTTACCGGCCCCGTTCGGACCGTGGACAAGCACGATGTCGGCGTTGAGTGGAATATTCCAGAGACCGCTAATGCTTCGAAAATTCTCGATCACGAGAGAGTCGAGCTTCCAACTCGAAGTCACGATTCACTCCTCTCGATCGACGAGTCGATCCACCGAAGGTAGGCCATTTCTACGGCCTTTTCACCTTCGCTCGCTGCCCTCACCAGGCTTTGCAAACCACTGGATTCTTTGGAGCCACGCACAAAGTTGTCGAGCCCCTCCAGTCCGCTCATCGACACACCCATGGTTGCCAACGGCCCAAATGGCAGGAGCGGACCAAGAAGTCGTTTGACTTCCAAAGTGCGGTCTAGGACCAGCACCCTGGCGATTGTCTGCATGTCAGCGAGAAGCTTGTCCTCTGGCGGCCCACCGACGATCACGACATTCATAGATCGGCGAGAGTCCTGAGCATCGAGCGCCCGCGCTAGGCGCTGGGCCAGCCAATACACACGCCCCGATTCCTCGCGTCCCGATGGTCGATCAAGAAGGATGGTCAAGCTGAGCGTTCCGGGCGGCCCAAGGAAGACGTCCGGCACATCAAATTGGATGCCACCCACCTGAAACTGTGACGGCAGTTGGACAAAACCGTTTTCGGCGAGTACTTGATTGGCCCGTTCCCGCAACTCGTGATCGATCGTTTCCATGCTCACGCTCCACTAGTTGCTAGGAGATTCTCAAGGGCATCCTCTGTGGTGTGCACAACGCTCAAGACATCGTCCAACCAGACTTCACGCCGACTACGACCGCCCCGCCCCGTCCCCATTCGCGACGCTGTCGAACGGGAGACAGTCGGGCGGCTCGCCCCCGAGTGAACCAGCACCACAGATTCAGCGCCTGATTCCCAAGTGGGGAGCCGAAGCACCTCATCTTCCGCGCTGGCGCTGCCGACAATTGCCACGAGGAGTGGTCTGGCTTCCGGTCGACGTACCTCGACAAAGAGGTATCCGTCCCTCGGTTTGATCCTGATGCGCCAGTTCGGACGACTAACGCCACACCCGATCAGAGCGACGAATGTGGAAAACGAGTCCGCGCCAAGCATTGTGACAGTCGGGTCATGGAGCACATGCGATCGACTTCCGACGACAAGGGCCGTGTAAGTGGCCGCAGTGACATAGTGTTCGGCGCCATTGAACTGACGGACTAGCCGCGAAAGCCCGTCAACCAAGAAGTCGACAACTCGGAAGTACCGATCTCCAACCGTTCGGGCCAGATGAACCTCAATGGCGCCAAGCCCGCCAGAAAGTTCCGCCGCCAGGGCGGCCGAGACACCGGAACGACGAGATAGCGCGGCGCGCAACTTCTCGACTACGACATAAAGCGCCAGAGCAGCCAAGATTGAATTCGAGTAACCGCCGACCGCCGACTTCTTCAGAATGTCGGCTCGGTGTGCGGAGAATTCGGCTCCATAGCAATTGTCGAGCACATCCTCTTGGGTGTTGGATATCTGCGGCTCGGCGAAGACATAGGCCGGGTGCGACGGATCCCAGGCCCAAGGAAGGCCCTGCGCGGCAACCGTAAACACATCGAGCAGATTCGCGTCCTGCACAGACAGACCCAAGACAAAAGAACGCAACCTCTGAGCGTTTTGGATCAGCGGAAGACGCATATGAGCAAACTCCTGCGCCGTTGACCACACGCTTATCTGTGCTGTTGTGGCGACAATCGCGGGCCCATAAATGTCCGGAGCCTCCAGAGCGCGGACAGCGCAGCCATGGAACTTCGCGATCCAGCTGGAGCTGGATGGGTGGCGTGTGTCCGACGCGACGACGTGAACGGACAGGCGGCTCGGTTCCCCGCTTAGCTCGTGAACAGCCTTCTCTAGCAGGCCATCCCAGTTCCCCGATGCCATCTCGGCCAACGCGCCTTCGGCGATGAGAATCGCCAAGAGCTTGTGCTCCGGCCCTGGTTGCAGCGCAGGATCGCCATATCGTGCTGGAACATCTGCGCCCTCCATTAGAAGGTAGTTGCTGGGCTTTCCATTGATCCTCGTCCCCAGAACCTGGCTGTATTTGTTTCTCGTGGTTTCGAGATCGCCGGGTTCCCAACCCGCGCCCGCTATCCGATAGAGGTCGAGTTCATGAGGCAGATAGTCCCCGAGCAACCGCTCAAGTGCCTCACCGTGCTCCGCGGCATCGCCCGCCCCTCCCGTCGCGCGATCGCGCAAGAACAGTAGGGCGTGACGCACTAGCGCTATCAGATCGGGCGCTTGTTCACGCGAGATGCCCGATCCCAACCAGAAGAAGCGACGGCCCTCGACCACGTCTTCAGCAAGGGAGCTCTGCTCGGTGCGCAAGCGTTCGAGCCATATCTCCAACAAGTCCGACTCCCTTCAGTACGACCCGCGACAAATCCGACTCAGTCTCAACAACCAGAGGTTATCGCTTCGGGGAGATCTGAAAACAAGTCCGTGCCCTCCGGCCGACAAGCACGATGACTAACCCTTTAGCTGCCACGGCATCTGGCGGTTGTGGGCTGAGCGCGAAAGCGCACCAGTTCTCGTTTAACCCCGGGACTAGCAGTATCGCGGACGCTTAGACTTGCCCACATTTTGCCCACAAACCCGCAGGATCACCCTGATCACGTCGACTCGGATTGACTCTTGAATCCGCGAGCTTCCGGGGAACTCGCGCCTGTTTACTGGGGCGTTTTGGCGCCGGATTGTCACTGAAAATCGTGAGGTCACGGGATCGACGCCCGTCGGAGCCACTGTCTTTAGTGCTGGTCAGATCCTGTTTTGCAACTCATGGACGCCCGCCCATCTCGATGCTTTCGCACAGTCTGACTACATTTCGATTGCTTGAAGGCTGTTTGAGCCCCATTTACCCCGGAAAACTGCGGGCGATTTAGGCTCGGGGCCAGAGTCGGCATGACCGTTCTCGGCGAAGATGGCTCCAGGCATAGAAGAGCCACCGCCACATTCGCTATGAGGCCGGTGGGAGCCAGCATCTCATCTCGCGTCGTCCCTCCGGCTCGCCGAAGGCGTCTGAGAGCTGTGCAAATCGAACTTTTATGTCTGATGTCTTACAACTGATGTCTGAACTATATTGAGAGGTGAAACTCGCCTTTAGTCCAGGAGCACTTTTGCACACCGATTTCGACCTCCCCACGCTCGAGACGTATCGCTCTCGGCAGGTGGAGCCTTCCGATTTCCTCGACTTCTGGTCGACTTCGAAGCTCGACGCCGACGCTCACGATCTCGATGTGCGCGTCCAGCGGACGGCGACCGCACTGGCGGGGATCGAGGTGTTCGACGTAGCCTTCCGGGGCGCCGGCGGACACGATGTGCGAGCGTGGTTGCGGGTTCCCGGGGATGCCACGACACCGCTCCCCACCATCGTGCAGTTCTTGGGCTACGGGCGAGGCAGAGGCAGGCCAGAGGAGAACCTGCTTTGGGCGAATGCGGGCTTCGCCCACCTGGAGATGGACAGCAGGGGCCAGGGCTGGCACACGATGACCGCGGACACCACAGACCCCGCAGTGCTCTCGGGTTCGCCGCCGGGACTTGCCGCCGTGGGGATCTCGAGCAAGGAGACCTACTACTACAGGCGCCTCATCATCGATGCCTATCGAGCGGTGTCCGCCGCAGTCACGATCGACATCATCGACTCGACGCGCATCTTCACGATGGGCATCAGCCAGGGTGGGGCTCTCGCCTTGGCCGCGGCACAACTTCACCCGAACGTTCGATCCGTGGTGTCGCGCGTTCCGTTCCTCTCCGACCTGCCCAGGGCAATTCGCATCGGTGGCGTGACTCCTTACACGGAGATCAGCGCCTACCTTGCCCTCCACCGGCGCGAGCAGAAGTCAATCGAAACGGGAACTCTGCCCTATTTCGACCTGGTCAACTTCGCGCGCCACTCGACGGCACCCCTGCTGATGAGTGTCGCGCTGATGGATGCGGTCTGCCCACCGTCAACCGTGTATGCCGCCTTCAACGCCTACGCCGGCCCGAAGCAGCTCATCACCTGGGAGTTCAACGGACATGAGGGCGGCGGGATCGACGATGACATCGCCACGATCAACTACTTCAACGAGCGGTGACCCTCGCCATGGCGTCCGCGAACTGTCGGGTGATTGATGCGGGATGAGTGATCGCTGTTCCGACGCACACGGCTAGCGCACCCATCGCAAGGGCGCGCTCGGCATCCTCGGGGGTGCGCATCCGTCCCTCGGCGATTACGGGCAATCGACAGCCGGCGACGATCGCGGCCAGCACCTCGAAGTCCGGCCCGACCCCCCGGGGGCGCTCGCCCGTGTAGCCCGCGAGGGTTGTGCCTAGCAGGTGCGCCCCCGCTTTCTCGGCGGCCAGGGCGTCTTCCAGCGAGCCGCAGTCGGCCATGATCGGGGCATCCGAGACTTCCCGGATGCCCGCCACCGTCTCGGCCAGCGTCAAGCCGTCCGGTCGGGGCCGTCGGGTGCCGTCAATCGCGACGATATGCGCACCCGCGGCAATCACGGCGAGCGCGTGGCGAAGTGTCGGGGTGATCATCACGCCCTCGGTTCCGTCCTTCCAGATACCGATCACGGGCACGGTCGTGGCGGCGACCACCGCGACGATGTCGTCGATCCCCTGGGCACGGATTGCGCGGGCTCCCCCGGCCTCGGCGGCACTCGCTACCTGGGCCATGGTGCGCGGATCACGCATCGGCTCACCGGGGTAGGCCTGGCAGGAGACGACGAGCCCGCCCGCAAGCTGCTCAAGCGTCATCGGCTCATCACCTCCGCCCCGAGCGAGAGAAACCCCGCACGGGATGCCCCGATCACTCCGGAGACGTCGCCGAGCGCGCTCGGCATGACCTGCAGCCCCGCGAGCCCGTCGACGAGCTCGGCTCGGAGAGAGCCCTCCATGGCGGACCACCACGGTTCGCCGGACAGGCCGAGGCCGCCTCCGACGACCACCACCAAAGGGTCTAGGGTGGCGACCGCTCCCGCGATCGCGCGTCCGACCGCCCGGGCCGATGTGGCAACCGCGAGCACAGCGATCGGGTCGTCGTTGCGCGCTCGTTCGACTACGGCGCGAGCATCCACCGCCCGGTCGTTACCACCGAGCGCCAGGTAGAGCCGGCGAAGTCCTGGACCTGACCCCACCCCCTCGACGTGTCCCAGCCTGCCGCAGGAGCAGCGCACTCCCTGAGCCTCGGCAACCGGGATGTGCCCGATGTCACCCGAGCGATGGTGGGCGCCCCGGCGCGGGACCCCATCGACAACGATCGCCCCGCCTATCCCGGTCCCGACCGTCACCATCAGGAGGGAGGTCGCGAGCCGGGCGGCTCCCATCCAGGACTCGCCGATGGCGTGGGCGTCGACGTCGTTGTTCACGATCACCGGGACAGACTCCGCGAGGAGCAGCTCTCGGCGGAGCGCCTCGGCGAGACGAGTGCCAGCCCAGTCCGAGATCGCGTCGGTCGCGCCGACGATCGTTCCCGTCGCGGGGTCGACGGCACCCGCAGCGGCAACACCGATCCAGCCCACCGGTTGTTCTGCCCGGGCTCGCACCCGGCCCACGAGCGCCACCAGGTCGGCGATGACCCGTGCCGGCCCAGACCTCGCGGGTGTTGGCTCCACCATGAGGTGCGAGACGACGCCATCCGCTGTGACGAGAGCGACCGCCATCTTCGTGCCGCCGAGGTCGACCCCGATTCCGATCACTGGACGAGCGAGCCCGAGGGTACCTGCGTGAGGCCCGCGCGGGCCACGATGGTAGCGACGTTGCGCGCCGCCTCATCGTCGAGCGCGGCGAGCGGGAACGCCATGGTGCGCGAGCCGACGAGGCCCAGCTGCTCCATCGCGGCCTTGAAGGCCCCGACGCCGGCAGGGTCGCCGGAGCGACCCGTCGACTGGTTGACGATGTCGAAGAGCGCGGAGAGCCTCGCTTGAACCTCCGCGACCTCTGACCATCGTCCCTCCTGGGCGAGGTCCCACATCCGCACATACCCGGCGGGGTCCACGTTGGCCAGACCGGGCACGGCACCGTCGGCGCCGAGCAGGAGCATGCCGTCGAGGACGACCTCGTGCCCGGTCAGCACCGTGAGCGGCGATCCGGCGGCTCGGTTGATCTCCACGAGCCGCCGGAAGGCGACGTCGTCGCCCGATGAGTCCTTTACACCTGCTAGGACGCCCTCCAGCCCGAGGCGCACGAGCATGGCGCCGTCGAGCTTCGTCTTCACGCGCACCGGGATGTCGTAGGCGTAAACGGGCACCGGACTCGCCATCGCCACGACGCGGAAATGATTCTCGATGTCGGCCGCGTCGTTGATCGCGTAAATGGGAGCGGTGACGACGACCCCGTCTGCCCCGGCGGCGACCGCCCGCCGAATCTGCGCGGTCACGCGTCGCGCGGTGAGGTCAATGGCGCCCGCGAGCACGGGAACCCGTCCGGCGGCTGTCTCCACCACCGTGCTGATGATGTCCACTCGCTGATCGTCGTCGAGATAGGCGACCTCGCCGGTGGAGCCAAGGACGAACAGGCCGTGCACCCCACCGCTGATCTGGTATTCGACGAGGGACCGCAGGGACGCGAAGTCGATGTCACCGCCGACCGTGAAGGGGGTGGCGAGAGGAGGCACGATGCCTCTCAGGGGTGTGCGAGTCATGGAGTTCTCCGAGTTCGAGGTGGTGGGCGTGGGCGGCTGGCTCATCCGGTGACCTCCGTGACGAGGACCTTGCGGGATTTGCGAAGCGAAATGCTCAGTGCGTCCGCGGTGGCGATCGCGGCGGCGGCAGCGCTCCCGTCGGTGAGAGCGGCGAACTCCGCGAGCGGTTCGTGGCCCTGCATGAGCCCGTGGAAGTAGGTCATCTCCTCCTCCACGATCCCGGCGAGCCAGAGAGGCGGAGCGACGTTCGGCTTGCCGTACATAATGGCGCCGTCGGTGGTGCTGTTCGCGTAGACCGAGCTGCGGTCCCGGTCCTCCTCCTCCGACCGGTGCAGCAGGAAATGCTCCGAGCCCGAGGGCGTGCGCAGCGTGACGCCGGTCTCTTGCATGTCGATGCGGATGGCCCCCTTGGCGCCCTCGATGAGCACGTGGTGCTCGGGCCACCTGAAGGCGGAGCCGTACTCGAGGGCGGCAAAACCGCCGGACGCGAACTCTAGGGTGATGAGCAGCATGTCGTCCTCGTCGCCGAACTTCTCACCGCTGTGCGCGACGTTGCCACCGACCATCGTGACCTGCGTCGCCGGTCCCATGATCGACTGCACCAGATCGAGCTCGTGGATGTGGTGGTAGAGGTGACCGCCGGAGAGGTCGCGACGCTTCTTCCACGTGACCTCCTCCTGCTCCTCCTCCCAGCCGTTGCGCACCGCGCGGCAGAACAGCACGTCACCGATCACGCCCTCCGCGATGAGCTGCTTCGACCGACGCACTCCATCCATGAAGTTGGTCACGTGTCCGGCCATGAAGAGCACGCCGGCCGACCGTGTTGCTTCGACCATGCGGTCGCAGTCGTCGAAAGAGAGGGCGATGGGCTTCTCGCAGAACACATGCTTGCCGTTACGGGCGGCGGCCAGCACCGGTTCGACGTGCGCCCAGTTCGGTGAGGCCACGATCACGGCGTCCACGTCGTCGCTCGCGCACAGCGCGTCGATCGACTCAGCCTCCCTCGCGCCGAAGGCTGCGGCAGCCGCGGCGCCGTGCTCGGGATCGAAGACCACCGTGAGCTCGGCTCCCGGCAATTCGGCGAGCGCCCGGCCCAACGCTGAGCCGAAGTATCCGGCTCCGACGAGACCGTACCGCACTGATGACATGACTGACCTTTCGAGATCGTGTGAGGGAGAAGGCACGGCTACTTCACCGAGCCCTCGGAGAGTCCGGCCGCGATGTACTTCTGAATGGCCAGGAAGAAGATGACGGACGGGAGCACCACGATCACGCAGGCCGCCATCATCGCGCCCCAGTCGAGCACCTCGGATCCGCTCAGCGAGTACAGCGCCACGGAGATCGGCATCCGATCGGTCGTGTTGATGAACAGCAACGCATAGAGGAACTCGTTGAACGAGTTGATGAACGTGTAGATCGCGGTGGCCACGATTCCCGGGAGCACGATCGGCGACGCGATGGAGAAGAAGGTACGGAACTTGCCGGCCCCGTCGACCTGAGCCGCTTCCTCTATCTCGAGCGGCACGGTTTGGTAGAAGGCCGTCAGCATCCAGATCGCATAGGGGATGGAGAAGGAGAGGTAGGCGAGCACGAGCCCGACGTAGGTGTTGGCGAGTCCCAGCGCGATCATGATCGCCGTATAGGGCACCGCGAGGAGGATGGGCGGAAACATGTAGGTACTGATGAGCAACTGGGTCAGCCTCTGGCCGACTCTCGGGAAGAACCGCACGATGCCGTACGCCCCGGTCGCGCTCACCGCGATCGTGAGGACGGTCGTGGAGAGCGAGATCACCAGACTGTTGCCGAGGTTGCCGATCGCCCCGAGGTCGAAGAGCACATGACGGTAGTGCTCGAGCGTGAAGTCGCTCGGCCAGAACGAGAGCGGGTCGTGGGCGAGCTCGGTCGAGCTCTTCACCGAGGAGATGATGATCCACAGCAGGGGGAAAGCCGCGCCGATCGCGAGCACGATCAGGAACGCGTAGGGGAGCACGAGCGGGTAGGCCCGGGTGCGACGGCTCATCGGAGTGCCTTCCTGTCACCGCTGTTGATGATCCTGAACGCGATCGACGCGATGGCGAGCAGGAAGAGGAGGAGGAGAACGGTGATGGCGGATGCCATGCCGAGCTGGTGGAGGCCCCAGCCCGTTCGGTAGGCGAAGATCGGGAGCGTCGTGGTGATGCCCGCTGGGCCGCCGCCCGTGATGAGGAACAGCAGTTCGAAGTTGTTGAACACCCAGATCGTGCGCAGGATGATCAACAGCCCGACGACCTTGCGAATGTGCGGCATGGTGATGAACCAGAACCGTTGCCCGATGTTGGCACCGTCGACGAGTGCCGCTTCCTGCTGATCCTTCGGAACGGTCTTGAGCGCAGCGAGGATGTTCACCATAAACAGCGGGGCGCCAAACCAGATGTTGATCACCAGCACGGCCCAGAAGACCACTGACGGGTCGGCGAGGAAGCTGACATTCTGCTCGCTGAAGCCGAGGCGCGTGAGCAGGTTCGGCAGGAACCCGTAGACATCGTTGAGTATCCACTTCCAGGAGAAGCCGATCACGATGGCGGGGAAGGCCCACGGGATAATCAGCAGCGTGCGGAACAGGCCGGAGAGGCGCGGGACGCGCTCTAGAGCGAGAGCCGCGAGAAATCCCACGAGCAGCTGGCCCAGGATCGAGCCGACTGTCCATCGGATCGACGTGCTGAAGGCGTTCCAGAATTCGGGATTGCTGAGCACGATAGTGAAGTTCTGGAAGCCCACGAACTCGTAGGCTGCCTTCAGCAGGTTGCGATCCGTGAAGCTGAAGAAGACGCTCGACAACACCGGGTAGATGAGCAGCGCCAGCACGACAGTCATGGCCGGCAGCACGAAGGCCGCTTTACCGAGGGTCTGGATGCGCGTGCCCATGGTTCCTCCTGGGATGAGAGTGGGGGGCTGGCGACCCTGGCAGTCGCCAGCCCCGGTCGGGTTACTTGAAGGTGACGCCGGCGGTGACGAACAGCTGGTTCAGCTTGTCCTGAGCCGTCTTCGCGGCATCCTTCACAGCGGTGCCGTTGAGGATGATGTCCTGGAACATCTGCTCGATGACACCCTGGCTCGTGATGATGCCGGCCTGCACCGTCGGGCCGTTCTCCATGCCGATGGCGGTGCCCAGCGGGATGACCTCCTCGATGACATCAACGCTCGAGCCGAACTGCTGGAGGGTCTCGTCGTCGAGGTATGCCGGGTCCTCGGAGATGTCGCTCAGCGCGGGAAGCATGCCGCCCGGGACCGAGTGGATGAACTTCACGTAGTCCTCGTCGGCGTACAGGGTCTCGACGAAGGCCTTGGACGCTGCCTGGTTGTCACCGGCATTCCACACGACGAGCGGAATGTTCGACGTCTCGCCACCATAGATGGGGTCGTCAGCTTTGACGCGGGGCAGCGGCGCCGCAGCGATCGACTCGAGCAACTGCGGCGAGTTCGTGCGAACGCCCCCGATGTGGAATCCCGAGTTGAAGTCGAACGCGGTCTTGCCCTGGTAGAAGAGCGTCGCCTGATCGGTGATGTTGTAGTTGATGCTGCCTTCGGGCGAGGTCTTCTTGTACATGTCGACCCAGTAATTGATGCCCTCGATCGCCTCGGGCGACGTGAGGTCAGCGCGCCCGCTGTCGTCGATGAGCGCACCACCCTCGGATTGCACGTAGAAGTTGAGGTAGCGGCTGCCCATCATGTCGTTGGTTCCGAGGGGAACCGACAGGCCGTAAGTGGTCGGCGGCGCGTTCAACGCGATGGCCGCGTCCTTGAGCTCGTCCCACGTCTGAGGCACCTCAAGGCCAGCGGCCTCGAGCAGGTCGGTGCGGTACCACATGACCTGCGCGTGCGAGTAGAGCGGGATCGAGTAGCTGACGTCGTCCTTCTGGCCCTCGCCGAGCGCTGCGGCCGAGAAACGATCACGACCGATGTCATCGATCACGTCGTCGACCGGGGCGAGAGCATCGACATTGATCATCTCGACCACTTGGTTGGGCAGCGCCGTGCTGACGTCGGGCACCTGGCCGGACGCGAGACCGGTGGTCCACTTGGTCTCGAACTCGGGCCAGCTGAACGTCTCGATGGTGATCGAAACGTCGGGGTTCTCGGTCATGAACTTGTCGGCCATGCCTTGCAGGTACTCCGCGCGGGGTCCCTGCGTGAAGCCGGACCAGAAGACGATGTCGCCCGTGAGCGGCGCATCCTCGTCCGGTACGGCGCTGTCGGTGTTCGGGGCGGAACACCCGGCCAGGCCGAACGTCGCTGCGAGTGCAAGGGCGGCGGCCTTGGCTCCCCAGCGGCTGCGGATGGTGGAACCCTCTCTGGTGCTCGTGTAGATCATGATGCCTCCGTTTGTAGGACGTCTGATGTAGGACGTTGGGCCGAGCATAGCAGAATGCGTCCTGCCGTCAACCCGCGAGTGCGCTGGCGGAGGGGTCTCACTGAGAGACCGCGTACTAGGTGTCGAGGCTGCCGAGCGCGCGTTTGAGAGGTGCGTAGTGGGCCACGATCGCCGCCTGAAGCGCTTCGGCGTCACCCGACTCCGCTGCTCTCACCATGCTGCGATGCGCGAGCACCGTGTCCTCGATGTCGCTGGCGGGGGCCAGGCCGAGTTGCGGGTACACGGCGGTGTGCACCTCCCAGAACGCGGTGACCAGTTGCTGCACAAGTCGATTTCCGAGGCGGGACGCCAGTACGGAGTGGAATTCGCGGTCGATCTCAGCGAATGACTCGCCCGCCGAGCTCTGGCGCTCCATGTCGTCGACCAGCGCGTCGAGGTCGGGATTGACGGTCCCCTTGAGCCGCGCGGTCAGTTCGCCTGCCATCGCGAGATCGAGCGCGACACGCACGTCGACGACCTCCTTCAGTGCGGTCAGGTCGTCGCCGGGGCTCAGCACCCCCCGAAACACCAGCCCCTCCACCAGCGGAGCGAGAGACAGTTGTCCGACGAAGGTGCCATGCCCGTGCCTGATTTCGACGATGTCGAGGGTCGCGAGCTGGCGCATAGCCTCGCGGACGCTGGATCGCGATACGCCGATCGCCGTGCACAGTTCCGTCTCGGTGGGCATCGGGTCACCCGGCTTGAGCTTGTTGAGCAGGATGTAGTTCTTGATCTGCTGCGTGACGGAACCGGGGCGTTGCATACGAGCATCCGCTCCGAGAATCGGCGCGATTGCGGCTTTATTCATGGAGGTTGATTCCCTTTCTCCTTGTGCGATACTAACACGTCAGACGTCAGACCCAGCAGGAGAAAGGACGGTCGCATGGCGATTATGGTCGGCGCCTACGCCGCTTCCCCGGCCCACACCCAATGGAACCCGACGCTGGAGCAAGAGTATCTCGAGGCACTCTCAGCTCTACGGAGCGTTCGGGGGCTGGAGCTGCCCTGGATCGATGGCATCCACCCGCACGACAGCGATTGGCTACTCGCGCATTGGCCCGAATCGATGGACGTCATGCTCACCGACATCGGCGGCACCGTGACCCGACTCTCGCGCGATGCTCGCTTCGGCCTCGCATCGACGGGCGAGGACGGCCGGCTCGAAGCTGTAGCGCAGGCCCGACGAGTGCGTGATGACGTATCCCGTCTCAACGACCACACGGGACGAGGAGCGGTAATCGCGATCGAGCTGCACAGCGCGCCCCTCGCTTCCGCAGGGAGCAGCGACGCTCTAGCTCGATCGCTCGAAGAGATCTCGACATGGGACTGGGGAGGCGGTGCACTCCTCATCGAACACTGCGACGCCCTCGTGGATGGCCAACAACCGGAGAAGGGCTATCTGAGCCTGGATCATGAGGTGGCCGCGATCGAGAAGTCGGGTACGGATGTTGGGCTGTCACTGAACTGGGGCCGCTCGGCAATCGAACTTCGATCGGCGGCGCGCGTGCTCGATCACGTCACCCGGGCTCGTGAATCCGGCAGGCTTCGATCCGTGGTGTTCTCAGGTGCTGCGGCCACGGCGGGCGCCTTCGGGAATCCCTGGGTGGATGCTCATCTGCCGCTGGCCGCATCTCCCGACTTTCCGGCGGGAGATCCCCACTCCCTTCTCACCCTTGGTGAGGTGCGAGCGACACTGGCGATGGCAGGTCCGCTCGATCTGGTGGGCATCAAGTTCGGCTGGAAGAAGGCCGGTGCACCCGTAGCTGATCGAGTCGCGATGATCGAATCCGGCGCAGAGCTCGTCATGGATGCTCTGTCATCGCATCGACTGGCAGGTCGCTAGACGATGACAGAAGTGCTAATAGTCGACGACCCTGCGAGCGGGGGAATCCTCGTTGCCCATGCGATGCTCGATCTCGCCCGGGTGAAGCCCGAGGCGGTGTTCGGGGTTGCGACAGGATCGACTCCCCTTCAGGTGTACCGCGCGCTCGCCGACCGTGCGCGGCCGGGAGCGCTTGACCACGTGTCCTGCTTCGCCCTCGACGAGTATGTCGGGCTCCCTCCCGGTCACCCCGAAAGCTATCGCGAGGTAATCGATCGGGCGGTAACACTATCGCTGGGGCTCCGGAGGGATCAGGTGCATGTGCCCGATCCTGATCCAGAAGGCCTTCCGCACGCCGGTTCCGACTACGACCGTGCTATCCGCGAAGCAGGCGGAGTCGACCTGCAGATCTTGGGGATCGGGACGAACGGCCACATCGGGTTCAACGAGCCCGGATCGTCGCTCGCATCCCGGACACGTGTCAAAACGCTGTCCCACTCGACTCGAGTGGACAACGCTCGCTTCTTCGGCAGCGTCGACGATGTGCCGCTCCACTGCATCACGCAAGGGGTAGGAACGATCCTCGAAGCTCGCCACTTGGTGCTTCTCGCCTTCGGAGCGGCGAAGGCCTCCGCGGTCAGGGCGGCGGTGGAAGGCCCTATCACGAGCTCCGCTCCCGGGTCGGCGATCCAGCTTCATCCGCACGTGACGGTCATCGTCGACGATGCTGCAGCGACCGACCTGGATCGCGCCGGCTACTATCGCTCGGTTTCGCAGCACAAGCCGTCGTGGCAGGCCTTCTAGAGCGAGCCGGCTCTCGCGTGCTGAGGCACCCAAAATCTGCTTTTGTGACGCATCACGTCGTCGGTGGTACGCGACTACATTTTGACTACAACTGACTACATGCGGGGCGACATCGATGTGATCACATTCAGGCCGGGTTTCGAGCGATTACAAGGGATCAGCGCGTGGATCCAAGCATCTTCAGGGATTCCGACTGGACTGAAAATCGTGAGGTCACGGGATCGACGCCCGTCGGAGCCACCACTGTAAGTGCTGGTCAGCTGGATGTTTCGGCTACGAGACGAACATCCAGCTTCTCATCTACTACGCGATTGCCCACATCTTGACCAACGCGATCGGGTCGCTAGGCCCAATTTTCGTGGGCAAGTACCCTCGTAAGCCCAGCAAACAAGCGGGCTGAACACGATTCCCGGTCGTGACGTCAGCCCGCTCTCGCTCCCGCTCCCGCTCCCAAGAAAGTAGTTCTACGCAACACCAGGGTCGCTGTGCGCTCTTTCGCCTTTGACCGCGGACACTGGGAAGAATCCGGCTTTGGCCGACCCTGTGACCAAGTCCCCGTCGAATTGCAAGGTGTAGGCAATCGTCAGCGGAAGGGGCTTCTTCAGGTCGATGGCGAACGTCGCCGTGTCGCCGGAGATCGCCCCGTTCTTCAGCTCGACGAACTCGGAGTCGTTTCGAGCGGTACCCGTCACGATGCCGCCGTCAACGACGAGGTCGAGCGAGAGCTTCTGCTTGCCGATCGGTGAAGCAGTAACTATGTTCCATTGTCCGGTGATGCTTGTCATGATCTCGCTCCCATTGCTTAGATGCTGATCGTCTTCACTTCACGACTGTGAGAGCAGCCACCGGGCAGACGCGCGCGCCGGCGGCGGCCGCGGGCTCCAGATCGGGGGTGATCTCGTACACGCGCATCCGGACGTATCCCTCGTCGTCGACCTCGTAGATACCCGGCGAGACTTGCGCGCAGAGACCGTGCCCCTCGCAAGCGGCGAGATTCACGTCTACCTGCATCACGCGGCCGTCACGCGCACGGGAACCGACTCCAGCCCGCGGACTATCGGATTCAGGCTCTGCACTGGTTTGCCGGTGAGCTCGATGGTGTCGATCTGATCGGCGAGCGCTTCGAGGAGCGTCACCGCCTCCATCCGCGCCAAGCCCTGGCCCGCGCACGCGTGCGGCCCGTAGCCGAAGGCGACGTGATCGATCGGATTGCGCTCGAGCAGGAATTCGCCGGGGTTCGCGTACTTGGCAGGATCGTGGTTCGCCGCTGCCCAGTTAAGCTGCACTTTCGCCCCCGCGGGGATCATCACATCGCCGATCAGGGTGTCTTGTGTCGCAACGCGCCAGAAGCCGACGACCGGCGAGTGGTACCGGAGGATCTCTTCGAAGATGGGGCCGGCGAGTGACCGGTCGTTCTTGAGGGCACGCCACACGTCGGGGCGCTCCGCGAACAGCCGGATAAGGGCGCTGATCGCGTTGACCGTAGTGTCCATGCCCGCGGTGAGGAAGGCGGTGATCAACCGGGTCGCCGAGAGCTGCGAGATCTTCCCCGCATCGACGGCATCCATGATCGCCTCTCCCCACCCACCGGGCAGCAGCTTCGAACGGTCACCCATGGTGTCCAACCAGGCGTGGTACTTGCCCATCTCTTCCACGTGCGCGATGAGGTAGTCGCCGAAGGGGCCGAACCCGGCGAACGTCGCGTCTGCTCCCGGCTGGAGGTGCTCGCGGCCCTCTGCCGGCAGGCCGACCAGGTCGCCGACCACGTTGATCGGGAAGACCCTCGAGATATCGACGACCGCGTCGAACTCGCGGCGGGCCACCTGCTCGGCCACGACCTGCTGCGCATAGGCGGACATGTCGGCGCGGATCTTCCCGAGGCCGCGGGGCGCGAGCTGTTCGGCAAGGATGCCGCGAAGCACCGTGTGGCCGGGCGGATCGGTCGACAGGATGGTGCCTTCGATGGCGGAGTTGATCTCGGGGGTGAGGGCGACTCCCTGGGAGGACGTGAACGTCTGCCAATCGGCCGCGACCGCCCTGACGTCGTCGTAGCGAGTCAGGACGTAGAAGTCCCACTTCGTCGAGTACACGGCAGCGGACTGCTCGCGCATCCGCGCGATCGCGGGGAAGGGGTTCCTGACGAAATCCGCACCGAACATGTCGATATCGGTCTCGACCCTTGCAGCTGATCCAGGCACGTCGCGCTCCTCATCCTTCGCCGTTGAAGTGGGCGATCCGCATCGCGGATCCCTCCCGTCGGCAATCCTGTCGAATCCACCGCCCTATGTCAATCTTTACATGTTTATGCTGACAACATGGCCCGGAGCCGAGCCGCGGGCATCCGGTAGTTCACCGCAACTACGGCCGTGGTGCGTCCGTCGTCGGTCCACCTGAGAAGCGCACTTCGCAGTGCGGGATCCCCATCGACGACCTGGGGCGCACCGAGGAGGGGGAGCTCGCCGGCGATCTTGATGTCGAGGCCGTACTGTTCGGTCCAGAAGTAGTGGTCGGGAGCGAACGCGGGCGCATCTGCGCGCAGCAGGGCCACCGCCGCCGCGCGCGCCTGGGCCACGGCATTGCTCCAGTGCGGGGTCCTGCGGAAGACCCCCGGCGACACTTCCCGCGAGACGACGTCACCAGCCGCGACGATATCGGGAGAAGCCCTGCAGTACTCGTCGACCACCACACCGTTGGTGATCCGGAGCCCAGATCCCTGCAACCACTCCGTGTTCGGGATGTCTCCCGCCGCCGAGATCACGAGGTCCGCCTGCTCGACGCGCTCCTCGCCGGTCAGCACGCCGGCGACCGGGTGGCCGTGGAGCTCCACGTCTCCCGCGGCCAGCGTCAGGCGGACGCCGGACTCCTCGGCCGCCGCCCTGATGTACTCGGAGAGCCAGGGTCCGAGCATCCGGAGCAGCGGCGGCTCCCTGCCGACCACCGTCACGGTCATCCCGTGATTCCGGAGGGTCGAACCCACCTCCATGCCGAGGAACCCTCCGCCGACCACGATCGCGCTGGATGCCGCAGGCAGCAGCTCCGCGATGCGGGCGGCGTCCTTCACGTCGCGCACCACGAGCTCGCCGTCCTGCCCCTCGATCGCGAGCCGCTTCGCTCGAGCGCCGGTCGCGATGACGAGGCCGTCGTAGCCGATCACCGACCCGTCGGCGAGCAGCACCTCGCGGCTGCCGGTGCGAAGGCCCACGGCCGCGCTGCCCAGACGGAGATCAACGTCGTCGGGGAGCGCCGGGAGGGAGGCGGTGCTCGCATCATGCGTCCCCGCGAGCACACCCTTCGACAGCGGGACTCGGGAGTACGGCGGTGCGAGCTCGTCGCCGATGACGGTCAGGGCGCCGGCCCAGCCCTCCGCCCTGATCGAGGCGGCGGCGGTAACTCCGGCGATGGACGCACCGACGACGAGGATTCGCTCGCGCCTCACGACTCGGTGCCGACCGAGCGGGCCAAGACACCTCCCAGGATGGCGCCGACCACGCCGACCACGCCGATGACGGCGATCGCCGGGCCGAGTCCGATCCCCTCAGCAAGGGCGAACACGATCAGCGGGGCGAGGAACTGCCCGATGAACAGGAACGCTGTCGATGCACCTGATGCGCGGCCCCGCTGCTCGTACGGCAGGCCCTGCACGATCCAGGTCTGCAGTGTCGACAGCAGGAAGCCGGCACCGATATTGGCGACCACGGCGCCGACGATCACCAGGGGCAGCTGCGTGGCTATGCCGATCATCAGCAGGCCGGCACCCAGAAGACCGAAGGCGAGGGGCAGGAGTGCGCGCGGAAGCCGACGGAACAGGACGGGGAACAGCAGCGCCGCCAGCGCGAGGGCGAGGGCCGCCACGGCGCTGATCCCCCCGATCGCCGGGGTCGCCGTGACGCCGACCTCTGCGAGCCTGAAGGAGAGCATCGAGACGGGCACGTAGAAGACGGCGCCGCCGAGCAGGGTGAAGAGCACAGGAGCGAGGATGCGCCGCCACTCGAGTCGGGGCAGCACTGCCCTTTCGCCTCCCGCAGGGTCGGGCTTCAGCACGAACAGGGCGACGACGGCGATCGGGATGGCGATCGCGTAGAGCCAGAACGGCGTTCTCCAGTTCGCACTGCCCAGCGCGCCGGACGCGGCGATGAACACGACGGCAGCCACGCCCGTGACGAGGGTCAGCAGCCCGAAGGTCCGCGCCCGACGATGGCCGTCGAACAGGTCGGAGACCGTGGCGAGCGCTGCGGCGAAGATCGCGGCCTCCGCAAGGCCCACCAGCACCCGGCTCGCGAGTATCGCGGGCAGGGTGGGGAGCCACAGCGGTGCGGTTCCGGCGATGGCGTAGAAGAGCAGGGCGACGACCAGCACGCGCTTACGCCCGAGCCTGTCGATCAGCCGACCGGCGAAGAGTGCGGTGAGGCCGATCACGAGGGCCGGGGCGGTGAGGATCAACCCCACGAGCACCTGCGCTCCGGGCTGACTGGGGAATGCCGCGACCATGGAGGGCTGCAGCGGGGCGATCGACGTAGACCCGAGAATCGGCATGCAGGCCGCGGCGATCAGGACTGCTGCAGCTCCCGCACCCCCGCGACGCACCTCGGGGACTGTAGATGTGGACATGCGGGCTCCTTTGCTCGCTCGGGTGGTTCTTGGCTAGAAGTATCCAAGGACCTTGGAGATATGTCAATATGTACATGTTGATACTGACGGGAATCGAAACGGGGACCAATGAAGCTCGCCACCTACCGACGTGACGGAGAGGATTCCGTCGGCGTCGTGCAGCCTGACGGGATACTGCCGCTCGCGCTGATCGCGCCGGACGCGCCGTCCACCATGCGCGCCGCGCTGGCGTGGTTGCCCGACCACCCGCTCGACCTGACGGGCGTCCCCGCGTTGCCGCTGGAATCTGTTCAGCTGCTGCCCGTAGTCACCGACCCCGGTGCTATCTGGTGCGCGGCGCTCACCTATCTCAGCCACATCCGCGAGGGCGGTGACCGCCCGGTGCCCGACTACCCGCTGTTCTTCCTCAGGGTCGCGAACAGCCAGATGGGCCACGACGAGCCGATGCTCGTGCCGAACGTCTCCTCGGAACTCGACTACGAGGGCGAGCTGGCCGTGGTGATCGGGCGCCGAGGCAGGGACATCCCGGTGGATCGCGCCCTCGAGCATGTCGCGGGCTACACCTGCTACAACGACGGTTCGGTGCGGGACTGGCAGCGCCACACTTCGCAGATCACCATGGGCAAGAACTTCGACGCGACCGGCGGATTCGGTCCTTGGCTCGTCACGCCCGACGAGTTCGGCGACCCCACCACCCACCGGATCACCACCCGCCTGAACGGTGCAGTAATGCAGGACACCGGTGTGGACCAGCTGCTCTTTCCGATCGAGTACCTGATCCACTACATCTCCACAGTCTCGACGCTCGAGGTGGGCGACGTGATTGTTACGGGTACGTCCGGCGGCGTCGGCGTGCGCCGCGAGCCGCCGCTGTTCATGACGCCGGGAGACGTCGTCGAGGTCGAGATCGACGGCATCGGCATCCTGCGCAATCCCATCGAGCTCGCCCCCGCGGCGGCCGGCGCATTCCAGCCCTTCCACCCCGCAATCTCTTAGGACGACGACATGACCGACAACCAGCGCAGGATCGTCACGGGGCACGACTCACACGGTCGCGCGGTATTCGTCGCGGACGGCCACACCCCGAACGTCTGGGAGGCCCCCGACGGTGGGCCCGTGTACGAGCTGTGGCAGCACGCCGGGGTCCCCGACAACTCCGGAGAATTCGTCGACCCGATCATCGGGCACCACAGCTTTCCGCCGCCCCCACGCGGCTCGGTGCTGCGGGTGGTCGACTTCGCGCCCCGGAGCCCGGATGATGTCGTGCACATGCACCGCACCCCGTCACTGGACTACTGCTACGTCATCGAGGGCAGCATCGTTGCTGTCCTGGACGATGACGAAGTCACCATGTCGGCGGGCGACGTGCTGATCCAACGCGGCACGAACCATGGCTGGCGAAACGAATCCGGGGAACCCTGCAAGGTGCTGTTCGTCCTGATTGACGCCGACCCGCTGGTCTAGACATGTCAAGATGAACGTCTACCCCCACGTGGACGGAGAATCGTGTCACTGAGATTTGCGATCCTCGGGTACCTATCGACGGGCCCAGGAACGGGATGGGACATCTCGCGCCAGTTCGACACCGGCCTTGGCTGGTTCTGGACGGCGCGGCACAGCCAGATCTACCCCGAGCTCAAGCGGATGACTCAGGAGGGCCTGGTCGAGCGCGACAGCGAGACTGTCGGCGAGGCGCTTGAGCGCTTTTCCTACAGCATCACCGACCGGGGGCGAGCAGTGCTGGCCGAGTTCACCACGTCGGCTCCCGTATACCCGCCGAACCGTGACGCTGAGCGGCTGCAGTTCATCTTCGCGGACGACACTCCCGACGCCCTTCGCGCCCACCTCGAGGCCCACCGTGAGCGTCACACGCGCAGGCGCACGCAGCTCCTCGAGATCCTCGACGCGCTGCGCGCGAACACCCACGAGCGCATTAGTCTCCGGGTCGCTAACCGGCGCGCCGAGGGCAAATCACTCACCCTGGGCTTGCGTGAGCTGGCCTACCAGGGTGAGCTCCAGCGGGCCGAGCTGGAGATCGCCTGGGCCGACAGCGCCCTCGTGTGGTTGGACGACAACACGAGCCTCTAGTGGTTAGGCGAGCGCGAGGGCGCGCGCTTCCATGAGCGCTGTGGCGCCCCCGGCACCCCTGCTCACGCCGAACACGTAGCGATCCGGGCGCAACAGCACGGCGTCGGCCTCGAAGGCGGTCAGCCATGCGGTGAGGGTGCCGTCGGTGTCGTCCACATCGGTGCCGATCACCACCGCATCGACCCCGGCGACGGGGTGGCGTGAGATCAGCACCCACCCGGTGCCGAGGATGTCGTCGAGACGGGTACGGCGGCCCGACGCGTCGGACACCCAGGGCTGAGGGAAGAGCAGTCCCACCGCAGGCGACCCACCGGTGTCGTCCAGAATCCCGGCGGTGAGCCCCGGAATCGTGTCTCGCCAGGTCTTGGGGGCCTGCGCCACCGGGTTCGCCATGAGCTCGCGCATCCGCGCATCGCGCTCACGCGCCTCGGCGACGTCGAGCACGCAGATGTAGCGGCCGTTCGCCACGGACTGCTCGATGATGGCCCGCACGTGCGGCTCCCGCTCCTCCTGGTAGCGGTCGAGGATGGCCTCGTCCACGCCCTCCCGAAGGATCGCGTGCAGCTTCCAGGTCAGGTTGCGGACGTCTCGGATGCCGTGGCACATGCCCTGGCCGTAGAAGGGCGGGGTCTGGTGGGCCGCGTCACCGGCGAGCAGCACGCGCCCGTGCCGCCAGCGCTCCGCGACGAGGGCGTGGAACCGGTACACCGCCGCGCGACCGATCTCGATCTGACCGTCGTGCAGCCACGGCGTGACCGAGCGGATGAGCTGCAGTGCGGCATCCGGCGTTCCCAGCGACGCTGCATCCTCCCCCGGCAGGATCATGAACTCCCATCGGCGGTGCGCCCGGGGGCCGGGCACGTAGGTCGCCGGGCGCTTCGGGTCGCAGTACATGACCGAGTAGTCGGGGCCCAGGGTCTCGTCGCTGACGTCCGCATCCACGACCACCCACGGCTCGTCGAAGCCGTAGTCGGTGAGCTCGATACCGAGGGCCTTGCGAGTAGGGCTGGTCGCGCCGTCGGCGGCGATCAGGTAACGCCCGCGGACGTGCTGCACGGTGCCCGCCGCGTCGACCAGGTCGACCGACACGTCGTCAGCAGTCTGCGACACCGACGCGCTTCGCCAGCCGAAAGCGGTGGTCACGCCGGATGCCCCGCTCGCGCGTTCCCGAAGCAGGCCGTCGAGCTCCGGCTGGTAGAACATGTAGTGCGGCATCCAGCCGAGATCCCCCTCGGCGGCGAGGACGCGGAAGTCACGGATCGCCTTCCCGTCCTCGCCGAGATGGAGGGCGCCGGAGGTCGCCCGCACGCGCGGCTCCAGCTCGTCCGCTACGCCCGCGAACTGGAAGGTGCGCATGATGTCGGCGTCGAAATGGATGGCGCGCGGCTGAGGGAACACCTCGGTAGAGCTGTCGACCAGGAGCACCGAGAGCCCTAGCCTCTCGGCGAGGAGTGCGGCCGTGCAGCCGACCGGGCCCGCGCCGACGATGATCAGGTCGACGGTCATCCCTGCTCCGGCACTGCGGGGATCGAGAGGTCGCGGAAGCCAGCCGGGGGCAGCGGCCCCCACAGGACGCCCGACTTCAGCGCGTCCTCCCAGATCTCGGCCTCCCACTCCTCCTCCGACTCGACCTGCAGCATGTCGGAGGTCACCTCGAGGATCGAGCCGGCCGGATCGAGGTGGTAGGTGAAGATGTTCTGGCCGAGGCCGTGGCGGCCCGGCCCCCAGATGAAGTTCTCGCCGCGGGCCGCGAGCGCGTCGCCGAGTTGGCCGAGGCCACGGAGGTCGGTGGTCTCGAACGCGTAGTGGTGGAGTCCGTCGCGGCCGGAGAACACCGCGACGGTGTGGTGGTTCGGGTTGCACCGCAGCCAGTGCCGCTCGGTGAGGAAGCTGTCGGACAGGCGGAATCCCAGCATGTCGATGAAGAAGTCGCGGAAGGCGCCGGGATCCTCCGCGGAGAAGCTCAGGTGGTCGAGCGAGCCGATCACCGGGCCGCTCTCGCGCGGAGTCTCATTGCGGAGAGGGGCGGGGCCGACGCCGAGCTCGACCGCGATGCCGTTCGGCGCGTGGACCCGCAGGGCGTCGCCCTCAAGCTCCTGCGCGGGGCCCCGCGCCATACCCGCGGCATCGAGTCGTCGGCTCACCTCGGCGAGGTTCTCCGCGGTGGTGTGCAGGGCCATGAAGTCGAACTCCGCAGAGCCCGACGGGCGCAGCACCAGGCACGGTTCCTTACCGGGCAACGCGAGCGTCACCTCCGCGTCGTCGCGTGCGACGACCTCGAGACCCAGCACCTCCACGGCGTGGGCCGCGGACCGGGCGAGGTCGGGAACGCGGAATCCCGCGCGGACGAGGTGGTGGTTGAGGAGGTTCATCGATCCCTATTTCTTGTCGAGCCCGAGCTGCGCTCGGGCGGTGGCGACGTCGGCGACGTCCAGTTCCAGAGCGCCCGCCAGGGCGACCACCCGCTCAACGAGCTGGGTGTTGGTGTCCGCGAGCACGCCGCGGCGCAGGTGGAGGGTGTCCTCCATGCCGGCGCGCGCGTTGCCGCCGAGCGCCAGGGCCATCGCGGTGAGCGGCAGGTTGTTCTTGCCGATGGCGATGATCTGCCAGATCGCGTCGTCGGGCAGGCGCGGGATGATCGTCATGAGGTTCTCGGGGGTCGCGGCCATCCCGCCCCGCACCCCCATCACGATGCTGAACTGCAGGTTGCCCTCCAGCAGGCCCTCGTCCCTCAGCCGCAGACACTCGTCGAGGTGCCCGGTGTCGTAGACCTCGAGCTCGGGCTTGACGCCGAGGTCCCTCATCCGAGCGGCAAGCCGGCGAACGTCGGCCGGCGGGTTGCGGAACTCGCCCGCCGCGAAGGTCATCGAGCACGGGTTGAGGGTCGCCATCGCCGGCCGCAGCTCGACCAGTTGCTCACGCTCGTCGAACGGCACTGTGAGACCCACACCCGTCGAGAGCTGCACCAGAATCGGGCACCTGTCGGCGATGAGGCCGATCACGCGCTCCGCGATCCCCAGGTCGGCCGTGGGGCGCTGGTGCTCGTCCCGCAGATGGATGTGCGCTACGGCGGCGCCGGCCTCATAGGCGGCGGCTACCGCGGCGGCGATCTCTTCCGGGCTGGTGGGCAGCGCTGGATTGTCGCCCTTGGTGGCGATCGGGCCCGTGGGCGCGACGGTGACAACTACGGACACGGCGATGGGCCTTTCGCTTGACGATAAATCTATGTCGATCTCGACATGTAAACTTTTACATAATTTGTTGAGCAAGGCAAGCGCGCGTGAGCAGAGGAGACTGCGATGTCGGCGATCAGATTCGCTGTACTGGAGTTGTTGCGACTCCGCGGGCCGGTGCACGGTCATGCGCTCATCCGGGAGCTGCACACCATGGCGCCGGACTCTGCGCCCTCCCCGGGAGCGCTCTACGGAGTGATCAACCGCCTACGGGGCGACGGCCTGATCTCGGAGGAGAACCGAACCCAAGTGGGCCGCTACCCGCCTCGCCAGGAGTACGCGAACACCCCCCAGGGATTGGTCGAGCTCGAGCGACTGTGGACGGAGCTGTGGGACACGCCCGCGACGTCACGGAACTCGATAGGCCTCGCCCTCTCGTCAGCGGGTCCGGACCGCATGAGCGGGCTGGCCGGGATGCTTGACGCGAGAGCCGACCTGCTGCAGCGGAGCCTCGGTCCGGCGCGGGAGCTGCGTGCGGGATGCTCGGGGTCGGAGCTGGCGGCACACTTCCGGGACTCCCTGCAACTGGGCGAGGTCGAATGGCTTCGGGCCGCGGCCCGCGGTCTATCAACGTGTCAGTAGTGACATGTCTGTCCGCGTGGTACATTCACGACGTGTCTCTCAAGTACGCGATCCTCGGGTACCTCAGTTCGGGCGCTGGCTCGGGATACGACCTCGTGCAGCAGCTCGACGGGGGCCTTGGGTGGTTCTGGGCCGCCTCGCACAGCCAGATCTACCCGGAGTTGCGCCGCCTCGAGGCCGCGGGCCTGATCGCGGGTACCGCAACGACCGTCGGCGAGAGGCTGGAGAAGCGGGTCTACGACCTCACCGGCGACGGGGCCGACGACCTGCAGAGATGGACCGCGAGGCCGCCCGAGTACCGCCCCAACCGCGACCCGGAGCGACTCCAGCTGATCTTCTCCGACAGCAACGGCCTCGATGCGGTGCGCCAGCACCTCCAAGACCACCTCGACCACTTCTCGAATCGTCGAGCGCAGGTGATCGAGATGCGCGGCCGCATCCTGTTCGGCGAGAACGCGCGGGTGCAGCAGCGGCTCGAGAAGAGGAGCGAGGAGGATCGCGAGATCACGGTGCTCCTTCGCGATCTCGCATACGGCGGCGACGTGCAGCGTGCCGAGCTTGAGATCGCGTGGGCACGTGCCGCGCTCGCGCGCGTCGAGGAACTAGACCGGGGTCAGGCGGGCTGAGCCATGAGTCCGTGGCACTGGTTGATGAGGGCGTGAGACTCACGGTGCTGCCCGCTCTGTTCCATCTCGGCGATTCGGGCGGAGGTCTTCACCAAGACAGAGCAGCGCTGCAAGCGTCGCTCGCTGAACGCCGCGAGGGCCTGCGGCACGTCGCGATGGGTGTCGAGCTCCTCGGCGAGTACGACCCCGTCCTCGATGGCCAGCGCGGCACCGCTCGCCATCTGCGGTGACGGGGCATGACAGGCGTCGCCGACCAGGACCACGCGGCCGACGTTCCACGGGCTCTCCACGATGAGCGTCTGGGCCAAACGGCGCACCACGCCCGTCGAATCGCGAACAGCGTCGCGGAGTTCGCCGCCCAGTCCCGTGAAGGGTGCGAGGTGGTCGTACATGCGAACCGCGAGCAGGTCGTCGGGGATGACGTCGCGCGGCGCGTGGTTCTCCGTGAAGAAGACGTACGCCGAATCCTGGCCTATAGGCACCACGCCGATTTGGCGGTCCGCGAGCGAGAAGGTGTTGATCCCGGTCGCCCACTCGGGGCGAGGGATCTTGGCGCGCCAGATCGCCTGACCCGTGTAGGTCAGGGAGTCGGAGATTCCGAGCAGGCCGCGCACGTGCGAGCGGATGCCGTCGGCGCCGATCACGACATCCGCCTGTCGGATCTGCCCGTCGTTGAGCACAAGCTCGACTCGGGAATCGATCTGGTCGATGCTCGCCACGCTCGACCCGTAGGTGGTCGTGACACCGAGGAGTGACGCCTCCTCGGCCAGTATCCGCTGCAGTTCCGGGCGAGGAATTCCCGCCATCGCCGGCGAGTCAGGTCCGAGCAGTTGCGGCGGGGAGATCTCGACGGCGTCGCCATCGGGCTCCCAGTTGGTGATGCGGGTCATTCCGTAGCCAGCGTCGACCATCTCGTCGCAGAGCTGCAGTGAATCCAGCGCCCTCAGGGAGGGGCCGGTGAGGGAAAGCCCCCAACCGGCGGTGCGCCCGTCCGGGCTCAGCTCCAGTATCTCGACGGCCCACCCTCGGCGCGCGAGGGCGATGCTCGTCGTGAGGCCGGCAATTCCGGCCCCCACGACGACTGCTGCGCGAGTTCTTGTGACCACGGTGTTCCTTTTTTCGTTGAGAGTTCGACTAGGCCAGTTGTGCCAGGAGCCAGTTGATCACCGTGGCTCCGACCGGTCCGGTTCCCATGTGCCCACCCGGGAACAGCCGGGCGGTCTTGGGGTCACCGTGCTCGAGTGCGAGATAAATGTCCCTCGCATCGTTCTGTTGGTCGTCCTTCCCGTTGACCAGCAGAAGCGGGCTGCACGGCAGGTCCAGAATCCCTTGGTCCAGCAACGAAAGCTCCGGGCAGCGAGCGATGTAGTCGTCGAAGTCGCGGCCGCCGAAGATCCTGGCGCGAGAGGGCCCGAGCTCCATGATGTAGGACGCGGCCGTGCGCGACTTCTCCTGCCATTCCGGTTGGAACGTGCGGTGGATGCCCCCGCCCCAGTTCACCGCGGCGCGTATCCGGTCCTTGTGCGTGTGAGCTAGCTTCGTCGACCAGTACCCGCCGAACGACTGACCGACCAGCCCCACGCGCTCGGCGTCGAGGTCGCTCGAGGCGATCCAGTCGAACACCGGGTCCCACATCCGCTCTGCGTCGACGCCCGCGTAGACAGGAGCCTCCCCCACGCCCGGCATGTCGATGTGGATGGTCGCCACACCCCGAGCACGAAGGCTCGCCGTGCGGATGTAGGTCTCCTCCTTCCACATGTCGATGCCGCCCCAGACAATCACGGCTGGGAGCGGCCCGGGCGCAGCTCCCGCGGACCGCGCGACATAGAAGGTCACGCTGTCGCGTCCCTCACGGTCGGGGTTCTCGAGCGGGACCTGCACTCGTTCCACCGCGGGATCGTCGAGCGCGACGGCCCTCACGAAGTACTCGCGTGAGAGCTCGTACGCCGCCACCTTGGCCGGATGGGTGGGCGTGGGAAAGCGCGCGAGGAAGGCGAACTGGTATGCCTGCCACCAGGCCTCGCGAGCCTCCGTCACGGAGCCCGCGGCCTGCAGCAGGTCTGCTTCCCGCGCGAATGCCCTGGCCTCCGTGAGCCACGACTCCGCCCAGGGCTCCGGATCGATACTCGTCAGCGACGCCACGACGTCCCGTGCCGCGGAGATGCGGATCGCGTTGAAGGGATGGGCTTTGTCGTCGAGATGCGCGTGAAGCCACTGCCGCATGTTCTCGATCGAGCGCTTGCCCGTAATGGGGTCAACCCCGGCTAGCTCCGGCATGTAGCTGTCCTCCTCGACGTCGGCTTCAAGAAGTATGCAAGCCGAAGCCCAACATGTCAATATTTACATGTTCATCGGAAGTCCTGCACGATGTCAGCGCTGCGCAGCTCCCCCGCTCTGACGAAAACCGCCCGCATCCACGCGTGCGCGGGGTCGCTTCGATGCACGGGATGCCACCAGAGCGCGTTGACCAACGGAGCGAGTTCGAGGGGCGGCGCAACGGCGATCAGCCCGTGCGGCGACGGCAACGACGAGAGTAGGCCGCGCTGCAGCAGCCCGAGCCGGGGCGTGCCCCTGACGAACATCGGGAGGGCCTGGAAGCTCTCGACCGTCACCTCGACACGCAGCTCGATGCCGGCGTATTGCAACTGCCGCAACGCGGGCGTCGAGGCAGTCCGAGTCTGGAAGGTGTTCACCCACGGCAACGTCGCGAGATCCTCCCTGGTCAGCCCCCGCCTGACCGCGTCATTGTCTGCGTCGGCCACGATCACCCATTCGTCGTGCCACAGGTCCTCGTACTGCAGGTCGGTGAGCATCCCGTGCGGAACGACGAGCGCATCGACCGAGCGGAGACGCTCGCTCGCCTCGTCGATGATCGTGGAACCCTGCAGGAGAAATCGGAAACGCACGCCCGGGGCCTCGAGCGATGCGATTCGCGAGACGATCGGCGCGATCGTGCACAGGGCGTAGTCGGACATGTACACGGAGAACTCGCGGATCGCGTGCTCGGAATCCCACTCGCCCTGCTCCTCGAAGATGTGGCGAGCGCCGTCGAGCGTCGCCGCCACCTGATCGACGAGCTTGAGAGCGAGCGGGCTCAAGTCGTACTCGTTCCCACGCCGCACCAGGAGCGGATCCCGGTAGTGAGTGCGCAGTCGCGCGAGCGCGGCACTGAGAGACGGCTGACTCAGCCGCAGGCGCAGGGCGGCGCGGGTCACGCTTCGCTCCGAGAGGAGAGCGTCGAGCGAGGTCAACAGGTTGAGATCCAGACGAGACAACGGCGCGCGGGCGGGCATCCGTCCCCCTTCGTAGTATTGGAACTGTCTATAACCCTAATAGTCGATGTCGGCTTCCCTGATGTCGCCAGACGGCGGATCGTTGCGGATGTGCCACTTCAGGCCATACGAAAGGGTCAACGATGATCAAACTCCTCTCTCATCTCTCCTACATCGAGATCACCTCCGCTGATGTCGAGGCATCCGCCGCGTTCTATGAGACGCAGGTGGGTCTCTCGGTGGTTGATCGCCGCGACGGCGCCGTGTACCTGCGCTGCTGGGGCGACTACTACGCCTACTCGCTGGTCGTCGTTCCGGGAGACGGGCCGGGCATGGCGTCCATGGCCTGGCGCACCTCGAGCGACGAGGCCCTGGACGAGGCCGCCCGCCGCATCGAGGCCGCCGGCGTGCAAGGGGAGTGGCTCGC
>Ga0247740_1000211_pt1 | contig 31594 bp, 36 predicted proteins | sample UWRJL148409B2_FD_180942 | JGI IMG/M metagenome (GOLD analysis project Ga0247740, IMG submission 180942) | Plant litter microbial communities from Arlington Agricultural Research Station in Wisconsin, United States - UWRJ-L148-409B-2 | ecosystem: Environmental > Terrestrial > Plant litter >...
GTCAGATAACGACCTTCTATTGTTTTCTCTTTGTAGTGGCTAAATAATTCTTCTAAATTCATTGTCTTTTGATTAGTTTACAAAAGTAAACATCTTTATTTTTACATTTGTAAACATTGAAAAATAAGTATAATTTATAATTGTAAACAAGATTTTAATCTATTTTAACTAATTAGTGTATACTTGAGTTGACAAATGTTATAACTTTAATTATTAAAAACTAATAGATTGCATATTAGTTATTTAATAATCATTATCTAAAGCTTTAATTACTACTAAATCCTCTTTTAACTGTAATTTACAACTGTAAAATTGCTTTATTAAATTCTTTTAATTACATTTGTAAACAATGGTTTTAAAAATGAAAATTTACAATGGTAAACATAGATGATTTTGTAAAACGCCTGGAAATTATACTGGAGTATTATGCTTTAAATGCGTCTTCTTTTGCGGATAAAATTGGCGTACAGCGTTCAAGCATGTCTCACCTACTTTCAGGCAGAAATAAACCAAGCTTGGATTTTGTAATGAAAATTACGGAAGTTTTTCCTGAAGTCGACCTCTACTGGATTTTAAATGGCACGGGAAGTTTTCCAAAAAACAGTGAGGAAATTTTAGAAACTACAAAAACTCCTGCTTCTACTTCTTCAAATGAAAAGTTAACTCCTGGAGATTTGTTTTCTGAGATTAATTATGAAGCTGGAAAAACAGAAATTAAAATTGCTTCAGAAACTAAAAATCAAAATTTAATTTCTGAAGAAAGTGAAATTGAGAAAATTGTTATTTTTTATAAAAACGGAACTTTCAAGGCATACAATCCATAATTCGAAAAATCGCATATTTCAAAAAAAATAAAAATATTTTACGTTTAAGCGATTCTCAAGTTGCTTAAAAAAGAATGAAATTTTATAACTGAAAACCGTTTTCCGGTATTCTGCCTACAACTCCTTCATAATGCTTTTTCAAAATCAAAAGATCAGCTTCGTAATTTCCGGTTGGTAAAAATGGTTTTGCAAAACTAACCTCTTTTTTACCCCAATCAAAAGCAACAGGAACAATAGGTACGTTTGCTTTAAGCGCAATATAATAGAATCCTGTTTTGATTTCTTTTACTTTTTTACGGGTTCCTTCGGGTGCTACAGCCAAACGAAAAACATCTTTTCTGTCAAAAATCGCTGCAATCGAATCTACTTTGTTCAATCCGCCGCTGCGATCCAGAGGTTCTCCTCCTACGCTTCTAAAATAATATCCAAAAGGAAATTTGAATAATTCTTTTTTCCCAACCCAATTCATCTCTAAACCTGAGATTCCACGGGTAAATATTCCCAAATAAAAATCATGATTGCTTGTATGTGGCATCACCATCATCACACATTTTTTCACTTCCGCATTTTCAATTCCCACTATTTTCCAGCCCATTAGCTTAAAAAAGATGAATTTATACAACTGTTTTTTCATCAAAGTTTATTTTTCTTGCAAAATAAAAGATTTAAAGTGGTAAATTTGAGTAAAAGCATTTAAAAATGATTCAAAAATTATTCAGTTATATCATTCCAATAAAAATATTCAAGAAAAAATCAGAAAGAAGTAAAATTATCGAGGTTACGTGGGCAAACGGAGAGTTGGTTCTGGATTCTGAGAACACCAATTATTCGTACGGAAGTTTGCAGCGTATCTTAAGATACGGTCTTAGAAACATTGGTTACAATACGATTCTTAAAATGGATCACATTCTTTTATTGGGAGTTGCCGGCGGGAGCGTCATCAAGACACTGGTTGATGAAATTGAATATAAAGGTAAGATTACAGGTGTAGAAATAGATTCTGAAATTATTCAGATCGCCAATCAGTATTTCAACCTTGATCAAATAAAGCAATTGGAAATTGTAATTGATGATGCGTTTGAATTTGTTTTAAAAACAAAAAACAAATATGATCTCATCATTATAGATATTTTTGAAGATATCAAAATGCCAAATTTCTTATTTGAAAGTTTTTTTAGCGGACGAATTTGCTCTCTTTTAAAAAATAAAGGTTTTGTTCTTTTCAATACCATGATTTTAGATGAAGCCCATAATGTTCGCAACAAAAAATATATCTCAGAAATAAATACCGAATCGTTTACTTCGAAAATGCTGCCCCGCATTGAAGTACATAATGAGTTAATAATTATTGAAAAAGTTGTTTAAATTTAAAATTTATGAAACCTCTTGCCTCCATTTTAAAAGCCTTGCCACCTACTAAAGTGATTGATTCTAGTATACATCTTTCAAAATATGTTCCGTTAGATTTATCTGTTACGAATCATGAATTAATGGAAATGAAACCTGAAAATGCATCTGAATTTGAAACATTTATTTCTAATTACCTGGAAAAAAATAATGCAGAAGTCGCATTTGGAGGTTACATAGAAGGTCGTACCTTATACAAACGAAGTACGATTTTTAAAAACGATTCTATTCCGGAGCGCAATATTCATATTGGGCTTGATTTATGGACAAAAGCTGATACGGCAGTTTTGGCACCGCTTAGCGGAAAAGTACACAGCTTTAAAAACAATATTGGTTTGGGTGATTACGGTCCAACAATTATTTTAGAGCACATTATCGAAAATGAAAAATTTTATACTTTATACGGACATTTATCGTTAGAAAGTATAGAAAACCTTAGTGTTGGGACATTTTTTAATAAAGGTCAAAAAATTGCAACTCTTGGAAATTCAAGTGTTAATGGCGATTATGCACCTCATGTACATTTTCAGATCATAAATGATATCGAAGAGTACAACGGTGATTATCCCGGAGTTTGCAATACAAATGATTTGAATTTTTATATTGAAAATTGTCCTGATCCCAACTTATTATTAAAAATTACTTAAATAGTTATGAAGAAAGCAGGATTGATTATATGTTTGTTGCTGTTAATTGGGTGTAAATCGAAAACCGTTAGCAGAGATACCGAAGATTTAAAAATTAAGAAAATTTCTGGTGCAGAGGTTAATGCCAATCAGCAACAAAAAGCGTACGAATTAGGAAAACGGGTTTTAGAAACCTGTAATACATCAAAGTTTAAACCTTTTAATGAAACAGAAGTAACTGCTTCGGTGAGGCAAAACACAACCGAAGAACGTTTAACCAAAACATGTCAGAGGTTCAGACAATATTACGGAAGTTTTATAGATTTAAAATTAGATGGCGTTTACAAAACAAAACAAGAAGTAGTGTACCGCTATCACGCCTTATACACAAAAAAAGTTGCCAATAAAGAATTGCGTGTTTTTGTGAATGAAGAAAATTTGGTTTCTGCCATTAAATCAATGGATTGGGATGAAAAATTTGATTCTAAAATAACTGAACAATAAAATAAAATTATGAATTTAAAACTGCCTTTTTTTTTAGTACTGCTAATTTCAACATTTGCAAATGCTCAGGAAACAATGAGTGTAAAAGGCTCTAAACCTTATCCTGCAACAGAAAATTATACTTTCATTTGCGAAAAATATGTTTACACAGGCGAAGCAAATGTTCAGATTGCAAAAACAGAAAAAGGAGGCATTTTAAAAATAACCATTAAAACAGCAAATGATAAAACCCGAATTTCTGGTGGTTTATATGTTGATTTAGCAAACGGGGATGTTATTCCCTGCGTTGACAAAAAAGTAAACGAAAGTACTGAAGGGACAACATCTTCTTATTATTATTTTACTCCGGCCGAAATGATCAAACTTAAAAAAAATGACATTAAAGGAGTACGCTTTATAGTTACCGGAAACTCTAACGCCTTTGGCGATCAAACCGGATATTTTACAGCGTCAAATAAAATGAACTATTTTTCGACAGCATTTGATAAATCTAAAAAATCATTTGATACTGCCGCAGCAATTACTACTCTATAAATAAATTATTTAATCTAATAATTTATTTATATTTATACTCTAATATAATACCCTATGAATCCTAACGAAGCATTAATTACCAAATTTTATACTGCTTTTGCGAACGCCGATGCGAAAACAATGAGTGAATGTTACCATCCTAAAATTCATTTTATTGATCCTGCTTTTGGCTTACTAAAAGAAGATCAGGTGACTAAAATGTGGGAAATGCTTATTTTAAAAAGCAAAGGCAATATCAAAATAGAATTTTCAGATATAAAAGCCGATGATTCTTCAGGTTCAGCAAAATGGGTTGCTGCTTATAATTTTAGTAAAACAAATAGAAAAGTAATCAATACAGTTACTGCCGAATTTGCTTTTCAGGACGGATTAATTATCAAACATACAGATAGTTTTGATGTTTGGAAATGGTCGAAACAAGCTTTTGGTCCAATGGGATATTTATTAGGATGGACAGGTTTTTTTCAGAAGAAAATTCAGGACCAGGCCTTATTGTCACTCAAAAAGTTTCAGGAATCTAAATAATTTCCAGAAATTATAAATTCAAAATCAGCTAAAATATATTTTTAGTATTTACTATCTGCCTTCATTTAATATTTACTTGTTTTTTACTACTTTTTGTTGAGTTAATCGTTAATGGGGAATAACTATGAAAGAACTTGTACACAAAAAACTAAATCAATTACAGGCAACGGCAATTTGTGGAAACGATATTAGTTCCTCTTGTTTATACGTTTCAGCATTAACTATTTTGTATGCAGGTCAATACGCCTGGATTTCATTATTAATAGTTGCAGTGGTTTTGTATTTGTTCAGAAAAATTTATGGAGAAGTTGTTGGTGCAATCCCTTAAACGGTGGAGCTTACAATGTTCTATTAAATACATCAACCAAACGACTGGCTTCACTCGCTGCGACATTAACCGTTTTGTCCTATATGGCGACAGCAGTAATTTCAGCATCAGAAGGCATGCATTATTTGCACGGAATCTTCGAAAGTTTAAATGTAACTATTGCAACAATTGTCGTTCTCATTTTATTTACAGGACTTGCTATTTTAGGAATCGGCGAATCGGCATTCGTGGCCGTGATTATTTTTATCACACATTTAGCTACTTTAACCCTACTCGTTTTAGCTTCATTATGGTTTGTCTTAAACAATGGTTTTGAAATTTTTCATATCAACTGGGAAACTCCTATAGCCTACGGAAATATTAAAACAGCCTTATTTCTGGGTTTTTCGGCAGCCATGCTTGGTATTTCGGGTTTCGAGAGTTCTGCCAATTTTGTCGAAGAGCAAGAACCAGGCGTTTTTCCAAAAACGCTTAGAAATATGTGGGCAATCGTAAGTTTCTTTAATCCTGTAATTGCGATACTGTTAATCAGTATTATACCATTAACCGAAGTCGGCGCAAACAAAGAATCACTTCTCGCTCATTTGGGACAAACCACCGGAGGATCATGGCTCGCGTGGCTTATTTCTATCGATGCTGTTTTAGTTTTGTGCGGAGCAGTGTTAACTTCATTTGTTGGAGTTTCCGGATTATTAAACCGAATGACCTTAGACAGAATTCTTCCCAATTATTTTTTAAAACAAAATGCAAGAGGTTCGCATTATAGAATTGTAATCAGTTTTTTGGTTTTATGCATTTCGGTACTTTTTGCTACAAGCGGTCATTTAGAATCTTTGGCCGGAGTTTATACCTTTTCGTTTCTCGCCGTCATGGCATTATTCGGAATCGGAAATTTATTACTCAAATTCAAACGTAAAAAATTACCAAGACCTGAGCGTGCACGTGGAATTGCAGTCGTGCTGGCAGTTTCGTTTATCATTGCCGCTTTCATAGGAAACATGAAGCTCAACATCAACTCCTTTTATACCTTTTTAAAATACATGGTTCCGTCATTGATTTTTATCGGAATCATGCTAAACCGCGTCATCTTAATTCGATTACTAATCGAAGCTTTAGAGTATTTCTATCAGCCTTTACGAAAAATGGTAATTCTCAGCAATCGTTATTTACAACGAATGAGTGTCGAAATCAATTCGCAGGAATTTGTCTTTTTTACCAAAGGCGACGACATTGCCATTCTCAACAAAGTCCTGCAATACGTTCAGGGAAATGAAACCACTAATAAACTAAAGATTGTTTATGTAACAAACAATACTTCAAGAAACGAAGCTTTAATAAAAGATCTTGAAGTTCTGGATCGCGCTTACGATGAAATTGACCTGGAATATCTTGAAATACAAGGTGTTTTTGGTCCAGAAATCATAAACGAATTATCCGAAAAGTGGAAAATCCCTAAAAACTTCATGTTCATAGGTTCTCCCGGAAATAAGTTTTCGTACCGCGTTTCGGATCTTGGCGGAGTGCGCCTAATTATGTAGTAGAATTTTCAGGAGCAAACAAATCAGTTTTCTTAAGACTTTCTGTCCCGCTTTCACCTTTATCTTTGTTCGTTCCTCTCAAAGGATACCGGCTCTATCGGGGCTAAGCGAGAAATTTATCATTCATAAAAAACAAAAAATAGTTTGCAACCGAAATTGTTTTTTAACCGCGAGGCATAATTTTACCGCAAAGCACGCAAAGTTTTTTATCAAAGCAGTTTTATAAAAACGCAAAGTTCGCGAAGCTTTGTATTGACCAGCTTTGCGAACTTTGCGAAAAAATCTTAGCGCTCTTTGCGATTACATTTTAAATTTTTAAGATTTAAACCATCCGGCAACCAATTCATCCTCAAAAGAATTTGCATTTTTATGAACAAACTCATTTGTGTTTTTATTATAAGAATAATCCAAAGCCCAATTTTTGTGGTTCTCGGCTAAATCCCTGATACTTTCACAAACAAAAGCAATTTCTTCATCAGTTGTAGTCGGGTGAATCGACATTCTAATCCATCCCGGTTTTTTGATCAAGTCACCAATCGTAATTTCATTTACCAGTTTATTCGAAGTTTCCTGATCTACATGCAAAAGAAAATGTCCGTAAGTTCCGGCACAGCTGCAACCTCCCCTGGTCTGAATCCCAAATTTATCATTTAGCAATTTTACGCCTAAATTAAAATGAAGATCATCAATAAAAAACGAAATTACACCCAAACGATTTTGGTGTTGTCCAGCCAGAATCTTAATATTAGAAATTGGATTTAATTCATTAAAAACAAAATCTACAATTTCATGTTCACGTTGCAGAATGTTTTCAATTCCCATTTCTTCTTTTAGCTCAATAGCCAGTGCGGTTTTTATAACTTGTAAAAAACCAGGAGTTCCGCCATCTTCGCGATCCTCGATATTGTCAATATATTTATGTTCTCCCCAAGGATTTGTCCAGCTTACAGTTCCTCCGCCAGGACAATCAGGAATCATATTATTGTATAATTTTTTATTAAAAATCAAAACACCCGAAGTTCCGGGACCTCCTAAGAATTTATGTGGCGAAAAGAAAATCGCATCAAGATAGGCTTCAGGATCTTCAGGATGCATGTCGATTGCTACATAAGGACCAGAGCAAGCGAAATCTACAAAACAAACACCATGATGCTGGTGCATTAATTTTGCCGCTTCATGAAAAGGCGTTTTTAAACCCGTAACGTTCGAACACGAAGTTATCGAAGCTATTTTGATCGTTCTGTCAGCATATTTTTCTAATAGTAAAGACAAATTATCCAAACAAAAAAGTCCCTTTTCGCAAGACGGGATAATCTCTACATCAGCAATTGTTTCTAACCATGATGTTTGATTAGAATGATGCTCCATATGCGAAATAAAAACAATTGGTCTTTTTTCTGCCGGAACAGTAATAAAATCCTTTAGATTCTCCGGAACTTTAAGCCCTAAAATACGCTGAAATTTATTCACAACACCAGTCATTCCCGTTCCATCAGTAATTAAAACATCATCTTTACTGGCATTCGTATGACGCTTAATAATGTTTCTGGCATGATGATACGCTTTTGTCATGGCAGTACCTGACACAGTAGTTTCTGTATGTGTATTCGCCACAAACGGGCCAAAATCATTCAAAAGCTGCTCCTCAATTGGGCGGTATAGCCTTCCGCTGGCAGTCCAATCGGTATAAATGATCTTTTTTTTGCCATACGGAGAAGTAAATTCCTGATTAATTCCAACAATATGTTTTCTAAAATCCTGAAAATAGGTTTCTAAAGTGATGGTACTATTTTTGCTATCCATTAGTGTGCGTTAGTTAGATTGCAAATATATTGCTTTTTTATAAAATTGCGAATTTATCAATTGTAAACTTCAAACATTCCATTACCGTTTAGTATCTTTAAGTAAAACATTGTTTTTTTAATAATTTATCATAATATTCTATCGGATTAATAGGGAAAGTAAAACTAAACAATACTTTAATGAAAAATTTATCGTTAGCTACTATTGGTGGTGGATGCTTTTGGTGTATTGAAGCTGTAATTCAGCGTTTAAACGGAATAGAATCATTAAAATCAGGATTTTCGGGAGGTTTTATCAAGAATCCTCCATATCGGGAAGTTTGTACCGAAAGAACAGGTCACGCCGAAGTCATACAAGTAACATTTGATCCTGACATAATTTCATATCATGATTTGATACTTATATTTATGACAAGCCACGATCCCACAACTGTAAATCGTCAGGGCGCAGATGTCGGGACTCGATACCGTTCTATAGTTTTATATCATGATGAAAAACAAAAAGCAATTGCAGAAGAAGTTTTTAAAGAAGTTAAACCTTTTTACGAAGATCCAATTGTAACTGAATTAGTCCCGTTTAAAATATTTTACGAAGCCGAAGAAGACCATCAAAATTATTATAATAACAATCAGGATGCGCGCTATTGCGAGATTGTAATTGACCCGAAAATACAGCAATTAAAAAAAATGTACGCAGATAAATTAGCTCACTAAATAATAAGTTTCTGCCACAGATTAAAAAGATGAGAATGATTTTTCCTTACTTACTTATAAATCTCTTAGAGATTTAAAAAAGAATCATTTTATTCATATAATCTGTGGCAAATTAATAAAATTTAAAATGAAAAATTTAAAAATAAATAATCGATTTACTGTTGAATTACCTGCAGATGCTAATGAAACAAATGAAATTCGTCAGGTTTCTAATGCTGTTTTCTCTTATGTAAATCCAACAAAACCATCTGAGCCCAAATTAATCCACGCTTCCGAGGAAGTCGCTGAATTAGTGGGAATTGCTCCGGATGAAATCCAGTCAGAATCTTTTTTGAATGCTTTTTCAGGAAAAGAAATTCTTCCTAAAACGCGTCCTTATGCTATGTGTTACGCGGGACATCAGTTCGGTAATTGGGCTGGGCAATTGGGCGACGGCCGGGCAATTAACTTAACCGAAATAGAACATAATAACGAATTTTATACGCTCCAATTAAAAGGAGCCGGAAAAACGCCATACTCAAGAACTGCAGATGGTCTGGCTGTTTTGCGTTCTTCTGTAAGGGAATATTTGTGTGCCGAAGCAATGTATCATTTGGGCGTTCCCACTACCCGATCGCTTTCGCTAATGTTGTCCGGAGATGAAGTTTTAAGGGATATTTTATACAACGGAAATCCTGCTTACGAAAAAGGTGCAATTGTTTGTCGTGTAGCGCCATCGTTTATTCGTTTTGGAAGTTTTGAAATGTTAACTGCCAGAAACGAACTCAAAAATCTAAAAGAATTTGTAGCGTACAATATCAAGCATTATTTTCCTGAAATAAAAGGAGAACCCAAAGAGCAATATTTACAATTCTTTCAAACAGTTGCAGATAAAACTCGCGAAATGATTTTACACTGGCAACGAGTAGGTTTCGTACACGGTGTGATGAATACAGATAATATGTCGATTCACGGGATCACGATTGATTACGGACCTTACGGCTGGTTAGAAAATTACGATCCAAATTGGACACCTAATACTACAGACAGTCAAAACAGAAGATATCGTTTTGGCAATCAGCCACAAATTGCGCAATGGAATTTATATCAACTGGCAAATGCTCTTTATCCTTTAATCAATGAAGCAGAGCCTTTAGAAAAAATATTAGAATCTTTTATAAATGATTTTGATTCTGATTATAAAATAATGTTTTTGAGTAAATTAGGAATATTTACTTCAACTGAAGCTGATAGTAAATTAATAACTGATTTAGAAACTGTTCTGCAGTTATCAGAAACCGATATGACCATCTTTTTTAGAAATTTGAGCCAAATTTTAAAATCTGATACAACAGAAAAAGCAATTGAAAGGATAAAAGATTCTTTTTACAAGCCTGAAGAAATTTCAGGAGAAATCTTAGAAGCCTGGATCAAATGGTGTACTGTTTATATCCAAAGATTGAATACTGAGGAACTATCAGATGAAAATCGTGCGAAAAAAATGAATACTATAAATCCTAAATATGTTTTGCGTAATTATATGTCACAGTTGGCAATTGATGCGGCAGATCAGGGAGATTATTCTTTAATTGATGAGCTTTACAATGTATTGAAAAAGCCTTATGATGAGCAGCCGGAATACGAAAAATGGTTTGCCAAACGTCCGGATTGGGCGAGATCTAAAGTTGGGTGTTCTATGCTTTCTTGCAGCTCTTAATTTTTTTTCTACAAATTTTAAACATTTAATTTTTAAATAAACCATTAAGATATTAAGAAAAATTAAGTACAGTTGCTTAAATAACTTAATCTCTTAATGGTAAAAAAAAATATTTTAATGTTTTAAAATCTGTGGCAAACCTTTTACTTCGAGGTGATATAATCTACAATCATATTGGCATGAATGCGGGAATTTTCTATAAACCATTTATGTGTTTGCATTCCACCACAAACTACTCCCGCCAAAAATAAACCGGCAACATTAGTTTCCATTGTTTCAGGATCGTATTGAGGAGTTTTTAATTCATCATCAGATAATTGAATTCCCATCTTTTCCAGAAAAGTCAAATCTGGTTTATAGCCCGTTAATGCCAGAACAAAATCATTTTCTATAGTCACTTTCCCGGTAGGTGTTGCTATTTCTACTTCATTTTCTAGTATTTCAGTAATATTCGATTCAAAATAAGCTTTTATACTTCCTTCTTCAATTCGGTTTTCGATATCCGGTTTGACCCAATATTTGACTCTGTTATTAATTTCGTTTTTACGAATAACCATCGTAACATTTGCCCCTTTTCTCCAACATTCTAAAGCAGCATCAACAGATGAATTATTGGCGCCTACTACCAGAACATTTCTAAAAGCATATTCGTGCGCTTCTTTATAATAATGACGCACTTTAGATAATTCTTCTCCTTTTACGTTCATTTCAATCGGAATGTCATAAAAACCCGTCGCAATGACTACGTTTTTCGCTTCATACGAAGACTTGTCGGTTGTAATCTTAAAAGATTTATTTTCTAATTTCAGAACCGTATTTACTTTTTCAAATAAATGAATGGAGAAATTAAAATAGCGATGAATATTTCTGTAATATTCTAAAGCTTCCTGACGGCCTGGTTTGGGAGCCAGACAATTAAACGGAATATCTCCAATTTCAAGTCTTTCTGCCGTCGAGAAGAAAGTCATATATAAGGGATAATTAAAAATACTATTTACAATCGCTCCTTTCTCAATAATTAAATAACGTAATTTTTTCTTTTGAGCCTCGATCGCGCAAGCAAGCCCTATTGGTCCGCCGCCAACGATGATCAAATCATATTGTTCTGTCATAACTTTATTGCTTTTCCCAGCTTTTAAAAGGATTTTTACTCAAATATGCGTTGTAGTATCTTTTGTCATTTGTCACTTCTTCGCCTAGCCAATCAGGTTTCTCAAATGATTGTGTTTCAGATTTTAACTCGATTTCGGCCATTATCAAACCTTCATTTTCTCCATAAAATTCATCGATTTCAAAAATGTGCTTTCCGGATTGTACTTCAAAACGAGTTTTTTCTATTTTGCCTTTTTCACATAATTTAAGCAACTCCTGAGCTTCACCAAGCGGAATTTCATTTTCCCATTCAAAACGAGACATTCCTCCCTGTTGACCAATTCCTTTTATTGTAATAAAGCCTTTATTTCCTTTTATTCTAACGCGAACAGTTCTTTCAGGAATTGAACTCAAATATCCCTGAGCGATATTATTTTGCGTAAAAGCCTGTTCTTTAAAATCATCCGATTTTACAAGAAACTTTCTTTCTATTTCGACCATTTTTATTGTCTCAATTTAATTTTTATGCAAGTTACTCAATTTAATTCAGTCTTAAAATTGAGTTTTCAAACAATCAAGAATCAAAAAGCACTTTATCTATTAGGCATTGTAATAAAGTCAGTTGACTTTTTTATCCTACTTATTATAACCTCTGGACCTTTGTTTCTCTTCAACTTTGCACCTTTAAAAAAAAAAGACTCCATTTTTTAGAAGTATTGTACCACAATTTTCCTTCTGAAACTTCAAGAGGACAATCGATATTATTAGTATAAAGTGCACCGGTTCCTAAACCCTGAGGCATTTTTGAGTTTTGAAGAAATGTCCATTGCGAAATGGCATTGAGACCAATATTGCTTTCTAATGCTGATGTGATCCACCAGCCAATATTATATTTATTGGCTAAATCAATCCATTCTTTTGTTCCTCTGAAGCCTCCTATAAAACTTGGTTTCAGAATAATATATTGAGGCTTTATTTCCTGCAGTAATTTTTCTTTTTCGGGTAATGAAAAAACGCCTATTAATTCCTCGTCTAATGCAATAGGAAACGGAGTTGTTTCACATAAATTTGCCATTGCCTTACTATTACCTTTTTTGATTGGCTGTTCTATACTATGAAGCTGAAATTGATTTAATTGATGGAGTTTATCTAAAGCTTCATTTAAGGCAAAAGCGCCATTTGCATCTACACGAATTTCGATCTGTTCTGCCGAAAAATGGCTTCGGATAAAGTGTAACAATTCTAATTCTTTCTCAAAATCGATAGCGCCAATTTTAAGTTTAATGCAATTAAAACCGTCGGCTAATTTCTCTTCAATTTGTTGTTTCATGTACGCAGCTTCACCCATCCAAACCAATCCATTTATTGCAATTGATTTAGAATTATTGGTAAAATCCGAAAGGAATAACACATATGGATTTTCACTTTTAAGAGATAAAAAAGCCATTTCGATTCCAAATTGTATCGACGGAAATTCTAATAAAGCTTCCCATAAAGCAGTTTCTCCCAATTGAATATTTTGGCACGCCCAGTTCAGTTTTTCTTCGTAATCATCCCGATCATCTGCACTTAAACCACGCAAAATACCGCACTCGCCTATTCCTTTTTTACCATTTTCTTCAAGAACAATAAACCAGGTTTCTTTTTCGGTCATAACACCTCTCGACGTTCCCGAAGGACGTTTAAATTCGAGCATGTATTTTTGGTAAGTTGCTTTCAAAATATCTTATTTTTTATGCCACAGATTACAGAGATTAAAATGATTTTTTTTTAAAACATTGAATGTTTTTATGTTTTTCCTCAATCGTTTTAATCTGTGACAAAACTTTTTATTAATTATATAATTTCAAAACTCTTTCAAAGTCTTTTGATGGTAATCCGGCTTTTTCGAAAACGGTAAAATCCTGTTTGGTTTTTTCTTTCCAGCTTAAACTGTCTGTCACATTTTGAGTTTGGTATTTTTTATAAATGGCTTTTGCTTCGCTGTAGTCGTCGCTTATCAGATAAACGTGTGCCAAATTTAGTTTTACCAATAATTCTGTATCATCTAATTTTTCGCCTTCTTTCAGAAATTTAATTGCTTTTGCATATTGTTTGGTCAAAATGTAGCAGTAGCCAAGAGATCCATAATCGATTGCGGTTGCTTTTCCGTCATTAATAATCGTATTGAGTTTTTGAATGGCTTCGTTGTATTTTTGCAGTTTTATCAAAGTCTGAGCTTGTGTTCTTAGATCGTTGTAAACGTTTTTAGAAATATCGGCATCTTTATAACAACTGTTCCCGAAGTCTTTGTATACTTTGTTTTTTTCTATTGGCAATAATTTCTGAAATTCTGTATAACGATATTGTTTCATTATTTTTTCGAGAATACAAACGCAAAAATCATCAGAATTAGCCATTTTTTGCGCCATTGTAGATGTTTTACAAAGACTGATAATTTCGTTTTTATTGTCCTGATTCCATCCACGATTTAATTTTGAATCGACCCACGGCACGACTTCCAGTACTATTTTTTGGTTTAAAAGCCAGTTTTTACTGTGAAAACCAAACCACAGTGTACTAATATTTTGTCCTAAACATGAAGATTTATCAAGTGATAATCGTTTGGCATCTTTACTTAATGGTTCTTCCTGGTTGTAACAGGCTTTATCCGTTTTACCATCAGAAATGTATTTTTTAGCATTTTCGTTTGAAGTAAAAAGCGCGTAAGAACAAGTGTCGTCACCAGAAATTTTCGACATTAAAAAAACAGCTCCGGCAGAACCCTGAGATATTCCGGTTGGATCAGGAATGGATTTTAATATCGAAACCAAACTATTGGTCATTGCCTGATTTTCGTCTAATAGTGTGATTCTATAAACGATTTCTGTTGTTCCAACAGGTAAATCTTCGGTTTTTAATACAATTCTATCTCGTGCTGAAACTATAATTTCTTTTGTAGTAGCGCGTTCCTTATCCCAATAGCCATCTTTTTGCGCGAATGTGTTGCAAGATGAAGCAACTAAAAGAAACAAGGCAATCTTTTTTAAATTCATTTTAGAAAATTTAGTTAAATGTCTCATGCAAATTTCAAGCCTAATTTTTATAGTATTTCCAGAATCTTCTTTTCAGCTTCTTCTTTTGTAATTCCGTTATAAAAATCTTTTACAAAAGGATGGTCGAAATCTTTATGAGGGAAAATTTCCGGTCTGTCGTTTCCGCTTTTAGTGACAACGGTTGTTGGAATACTATTTGAAAATTCATATTGAGGAATATAATTGGAAAGCCATCCAAAATATTGTGTTTCATGATTTTCATTATCGAAGTTTTCGAGATAATCCTTGAAACTTGTTTCGCTCAATGAAACCCAGAAACCGTATTCGAGGTCTTCGCAATGATCGTTTACTTTTTGAATAAGTACTACTCTAATGAATCTATCAATATGACCATCAGCATACTTTATTACACAGAAATCCTCATCGATAACTGCAATTTCTTCTTTTTCCTTAGCTGAAAGATTACTATAACTATTGGGTGCATTATAAGTTATTGCCGGCCAGCTTTCGTGCTCTTTGCTGCAACAATCGCAAATATATTTAATAGTGTCGTTCATTTAAATTTCTTATGAAAACTGAAGCCTTAGCCCCGATAGAGGCGGTATCCTTTTTTGAGAAGATTTTTCATCTTCTCAAAAAAGATATAGCCGAAAGCGGGAAATAGCTCCTTCCTTTTACTACGCTTGGGATAATAAATTATTATAATTCGATTGATTCACCGATTTCGAGAAGCATTAAATCTTTTCCTTTATCGAAAAATTTACGAATAGATTCTTCATGATTGATTTCGATATAACCAAAAGTATCAAAATGATAACCCAGGATTTTATCGCATTCTACAAAATCTGAAGCAATAATGGCGTCTTCAACATCCATTGTAAAATTGTTTCCGATTGGAAGAATCGCTAAGTCTAATTTTGTACGTAACGGAATCAGTTTCATATCGTATGTAAGCGCTGTATCACCTGCAATGTAGATGTTTTTATGTTCGCTTTCGATCACAAAACCACCTGGATTTCCGCCGTAGCTTCCGTCAGGAAAAGAGCTTGAGTGAATGGCATGTACATATTTTACTTTTCCGAAATCGAATTGCCAGCTTCCTCCGTGATTCATTGGATGCGCTTTAAACTCTCTCTGAGCGTAATAACTGGTGATTTCTGCATTCGAAACGATCATAGCATTCGTACGTTTTGCAATAGCTTCAACGTCAAGAACGTGATCACCGTGTGCGTGTGTAAGCAAGATATAATCTGCTTGTAGTGTATTGATATCAATACCGGCAGCTTTAGGATTTCCTGTGATAAAAGGATCAACAAGAATGTGTTTTCCGCCAACTTCAATACCTAATGAAGCGTGTCCGTAATATGTGATTTTCATGTTGTTTAAATTTTAAAGTTGAACTTTATTTTATCTGCCGCCTAAGAAAAGGTTCACAATAATGTCTGAAATCAATGAGATCATACACACTGTTAATAATATGGAAAGCAAAAATGTGCTAAGTGCCAGTTTTTTTAATTCCGGATCTAAAAGTTTGGGATTTTGATTTTTATAAACAGTAATTAAATGTTTAGTTAAAGGTATATAAGCCAGTAAAAACAAATACTGATCGAAGTTATAATCACTTAAAACAGCAAAAATAAGCACACAAAGCATTGCGGTAATGATCAGTGTAAAATGATAAATTTTGGCTTTTGCCCCTCCTATCTGAACTACGATAGTGTTTTTTCCTGATTTTCGGTCAGATTCCTCATCACGCATGTTATTTAGGTTTAAAACTCCTACGCTTAGCAAACCAATGGCAATGGCAGGAAGAATTAAAAGCGGGTCGATTTCTTTTGAATATAAAAAGTTAACTCCTAAGGTACTTACCAAACCAAAGAATACAAAAACAAATACATCACCAAAACCTTTATAGCCGTAAGCCGAATTACCAACAGTATAACGAATTGCTGATACAATTGCTGCAACTCCCAGTAATAAGAAAAAGATAGAATATCCAAAATTAGATTCTCCGAAAGCAAAATAAATTAGGGTTATAGCAGATAATAAAGTCAATAGCGACGTAATTATTATGGCTTTTTTCATGGCCTGAGGTGTAATAATTCCGCTCTGGATAGCACGTTTTGGCCCTATTCTGTCTTCGTTATCAGTACCTTTTACGCCATCTCCGTAATCATTTGCAAAATTGGATAAAACCTGTAAGCCTAATGTTGTTAAGAGTGCAAAACCAAAAATTTTCCAACTGAATACTTCTGTTGGTGTATCGATCGTAGAGGTTGGGTTTGAAAGCGCATAGATACTTCCAACTATAATTCCGGAAACTGATAAAGGCAATGTGCGCAATCGTGCGGCTTCAATCCAATGTTTCATTTATTTTTAATTTTAGATTTTAGAGTTCTTGAAAAAGTTTTCAGTCACAGTTTCAGTTTTCAGACTGAGACTGAGATTGTGACTAGAAACTAATTACTTTTTATGGCAACCATTTGTTTTCTCCAAAGTTTGGTTTTCTTTTTTCTAAGAATGCATTTCTTCCTTCTTTCGCTTCTTCGGTCATGTAGGCTAAACGAGTAGCTTCGCCGGCAAATACTTGCTGACCAACCATTCCATCGTCTGTAAGGTTCATGGCAAATTTTAGCATTTTGATAGAAGTTGGCGATTTTTGAAGTATTTCCTGAGCCCATTCATAAGCCGTATCTTCTAATTCATCGTGAGGGATTACGGCATTTACCATTCCCATATCCATCGCTTCCTGAGCTGAATAATTTCTTCCTAAAAAGAAAATTTCACGTGCTTTTTTCTGGCCTACCATTTTTGCCAGATAAGCAGATCCGTAACCCCCGTCGAAACTAGTTACATCAGCATCTGTTTGTTTAAAAATAGCGTGCTCTTTACTTGCCAGAGTCATGTCGCAAACTACGTGTAAACTGTGTCCACCTCCAACTGCCCAGCCCGGAACAACTGCAATAACGACTTTTGGCATAAAACGGATTAAACGCTGTACTTCAAGAATATTCAAACGATGTTGACCATCTTCACCTACATAACCCTGGTGTCCGCGCGCATTTTGATCTCCTCCGCTGCAAAAAGAATATACGCCATCTTTGGTCGATGGTCCTTCTGCAGAAAGTAAAACCACTCCAATAGAAGTATCTTCCTGAGCGTCGTAAAAAGCCTGGTATAATTCTGAAGTTGTTTTAGGGCGAAAAGCATTTCTAACATTGGGTCTGTTAAAAGCGATTCTTGCAACTCCGTTACATTTTTTATATGTTATATCTTCAAATTCTCTGGCAGTTATCCAATCCATTTCTATTTGTTTTATTTTTAATAATTATAGCGTAAAAATAAACCATTTTTACATTTTTACCTACTCTATTTGCGTTAAGTCTGTACGAAAATTACTTTCAATGTTAACAATTGATAGTCTTATATAAAAAATAACATTTTTTAACATTAGTTTCGGAAAATAATAAGTAATTTTACACCCTAGAAATCAATGAGATACATTTTATTTCATCGATTTGGGATTGATTTTCTTTCACTGATTTATTAACCTAAAAAATGATTTTTTTGAGAAAATTTAAAAAATTTGTCGCTCATTTTTTTACGGTTCTTAATAGTAAACCCTTAAATAATGGGCAAATGATTTACTCATTTATTGAAACTTCGAAAAGGAGATAGTAACACCTAAGGTTAAATGCTAGAATTGTTTGGTAATTAGTATAAAATTGATTACGAAAAGAGGAAAAAATGCTAACTAAAACTTTCTATACGTTATTTTATAAAACCAATGGATTAGCCGTGAAATCGATTTTTCGCTTTTAATATGAATGTATAAGTTATTTAAAGACATACCGTTTCAAGAAGTAATTTCTAAAATTTTTAAAGCTTTTATTTCTTGAAGGATTCAAATTATTTTATTTCTGTTTTTTTTTAATTACAATTTTTTTTAAAACTAGAATAAAAAGGGAAAGGCTGCTTGTAATGAGCAGCCTTTCCTGTTTTAATTTGTAATCTTTATTAGTTTTACCGGAACTTTATTAGAGTAAATAATGCCGTCAAATAAAACATATCCGTTTTCTTTTATCTCTTTTTTTCGATCCTGACTTAATCTTTTATTCGTAAAAACAGAATCATTCTTTAAAGAAAGTGAACCTAAATTTGGTTTCTTCTTGTCAATATTTGAAAACCACATTTGACTATTTCTATAAGGCAAATTAATTACTGAAGTAAAATATTTTGTTTCTCCAGGCTGAAGAAAATAACCTTGTAATGATTCATCGATATCATTGACATATTCTAGCTGGTATTTCCTAAAAATTCGGTTCTTTCTTAAAAACTTAGAGACTATAGTATCTAACTCTTCAATTTTCATTAGTTCGAAACCGTTGCCGCACATATTTTCGGCCCTTGTGGAACTTCCATCTAAAATAGAATCTTTTTTATACATGCTAAAACCAATCGAATTATAAGCATAATCTTTTCTTCCTAAAGCTTCTCTATAAAGATCTCGTTCTACGGTTCCCAGATTATCCTCGTTGAGCATTATAAAATATTTTTTATCTGAAATATTGGTTATTTTATAATGAAGAAGGTTTTTTGAAAGACTGTCGTATGTTGCATTTGGTTTGTAAAAAACTTCCCGGAAATCATCCATATAAACATCTTCAACACAAACAATCTCATTTGTCAGTAATTCAAGTTTTAAATCTTGCTTGTTTTTTTGACACGAAAAAAGAACGAAGCACGAAAGGCTTAAAAAGATCATTTTTTTCATAAACTCTAAATATTTTTTAAATTTCAATAAAAAAATTCCAAATTCCAATATACGATTCATATTGGAATTTGGAATTTAAAAAATTTTGAAATTTAAAAGAAATTATTCTTTTACAAGATAAATTCCATCTTCTTTTATTTCAATAAGTTTGTCTTTGTATAAAGCTCCAATTGCTTTTTTGAAAGTCTTTTTACTCATTTTTAATACTGTTTTAATATCCTCAGGATGCGAAGCGTCATTGAGACGTAAAAAACCGCGATTAGCTCTTAATTCATCTAATATTTTTTCTGCATTTGGTTCAATACTTTGATAGCCTTGTACTTGTAATGCAACATCAATTTTATTATCAGGACGAATGTTTTTGATAAACCCCGTCAATCTGTCTCCGGTTCTAATGGCATCATCGTAAACTTCATCTTTGTACAACAAACCTTTATGTTGCTCATTGATAATTACATTGATACCTAATTCCGTAATATGTGACACGATCAAATCAACTTCTTCACCTTTTTCAACCGTTAGGTTTTCATTGCTTAGAAATTGGTTCAATTTACTTGAAGCTACCAAACGATTGGTTTTTTCATCCATATAAAGGTGAACCAGGTAACGTTTTCCTTTTTCCATTGGGCGGGCTTGTTCTTTAAAAGGAACAAGAATGTCTTTTTCCATTCCCCAATCCATAAAAGCACCAACCTGATTGGTATAATTTACTCTTAAAAGAGCAAACTCGTTCAATAATATATAAGGTTCAAGCGTTGTAGCAACCGGGCGTTGTTCGTGGTCTAAATAAACAAACACTATAAGTTCTTCGCCTATTTCAAATTCGTTCGGAACGTATTTATTGGGTAATAATATATCGTGAATTCCTTCAGGATCTTTTTCAGGATTACCTAAAAACAAACCAACTTTGGTATCACGTAATATAGTAAGGGCATTGTATTTTCCTATTTCAATCATATTCTTTAAGGTTCTAAGCTGATAAGCAACTAAGTTTCTAAGCTGCAAATGTACGAAGTTTGAAAATGGTACAGTGAAAAAAAATCCATCAATATCTTTTTCAGGGTTTGATTATTTTTTAGTTAAATTTGAGAATCAAAAAATAATTCCAAATCAATGAAAAAGACCTTTTTCTATTCCGTTTTTACTTTCTTGTTTTTTACCCAAATTATCTTTTCCCAAGTTGCTGAAGATCCGGAAATAAAAAAAATGATTACCGAAATTAAAGCAGAAAACCTTGAAGCTACTGTTCGAAAGTTAGTTTCCTTTGGTACAAGACATACTTTAAGTGATACTAAAAGTAAGACCAAAGGAATTGGTGCGGCGCAGCAATGGGTAAAATCTGAGTTTGATAAATATGCATTGGAATCGAATGGAAGACTGACCGCTGAAATTGATTATTTTACTATAAAAGCAGACGGAAAGCGTATTAATAAAGACAGTCAGCTTGGTAATGTTATGGCAACCTTAAAAGGAAGCGACCCCAATGACAATCGCGTCCTTATTATAAGCGGTCATCTGGATTCAAGAGTTTCTGATGTTATGAATATAAAATCTGATGCGCCAGGCGCAAATGATGACGCTTCAGGAGTAGCAGCTGTAATGGAACTAGCGAAAGTAATGAGCAAAAGATCTTTTTCTGCCACTATTATTTTTGTTGCTGTGGTTGGTGAAGAACAAGGACTTATTGGGGCAAGATATCTTGCTGAAAAGGCAAAAGAATCCAACTGGAACATTATAGCAATGCTAAATAATGATATGATTGGCAATAGTTTGTCAAGCGGAACTAATTTAAGAGACAATACACAAATCAGGGTTTTTAGCGAAACGATTCCGTTTCTTGAAACCGAAGATGAAGCTAAAATGCGTAAAGCAACAAGCCGCGATAATGACAGTCCGTCGAGATTATTGGCGCGTTACATAAAAACGGTTACAGAACAATACGTTGATCAATTGACTGTAAAATTGGTCTATAGAAATGATCGCTTTTTACGTGGAGGCGATCATACTCCGTTTAGTCAAAATGGATTTACAGCAGTTCGTTTTTGTGAAATGAATGAGAATTTTGATCACCAACATCAGGATTTAAGAACTGAAAATGGTATTAAATACGGTGATTTGGTCGAATTTATGGACTTTGAGTATTTACGAAAAAACACTTGTTCTAATTTGTCCACATTGGCTAATTTAGCGTGGTCACCAAAAGCACCAGCAAATGTAGGTATCGAAGTTAAAAACCTTTCTAATTCATCTACTTTTTCCTGGAATGCACCAGAAGGAAAACCTCCCTACGGTTATCAGATTTTAATGAGAGAAACATCTTCTTCTCATTGGGAGAAAACCTTTTTTATAAAAGACACCAAAGCTGAAATCCCTTATTCTAAAGATAATTACTTTTTTGCTATACAAACCGTAGATGATTTAGGTCATGCCAGTTTGCCGGTTTTCCCCGTTCCTATTCGATAAAAATCATAACATAAAAAGCGCCTAAAATTGGCGCTTTTGTTTTTTAAATTCTAAGAGATTTATCTGTAACATTTTCTGAAAAAACATTTCATTTGGTCTACAATACTAAACCAGCTCTTTAAAATATTGTTTTAAAATAACATCATTTTCTAAAGTTGGAGTAAACACTTCCAGAATTCCTGCCGCAGTATTATTACTGTAAAGGTTTTTTATTGCCTCTTCAAGAGATGCTACATCGTTAGCAGTAAAATAATTAAGCTTATACATCTTTGCTAAATGTTCTGCGGTAAGATTATGCGAAGTTTCGAAATAAGTATTAAATACAGGTTTTTCTTCATGTCCAGGTAAAATTCTAAAGATTCCTCCTCCTCCATTATTAATTATAATAATCTTGAAGTTTTTAGGGATGTAAGAATTCCATAAAGCATTGCTATCGTATAAAAAACCAATATCTCCGGTAATAAATACGGTTTGTATATCGTTTCTTCCTACCGCCGCTCCTATCGCTGTTGATGTACTTCCATCAATACCGCTTGTTCCCCGGTTGCAATAAACTTCGATTGAAGGATCAATTTCGATTAACTGCGCATAACGGATCGCTGAACTATTGCTTATTTGAAGCTGACTGTTTTTAGGAAGTGATTCTATTACTTTTTCGAATACTTTAAAATCTGAGAATGTAATTTTACGCAAATATTCCTGTTTTCTGATTTTTCGTAAATCGTAAATTTTATCAATTTTTGAGAAATATTTACTTGAAACAAATGCTGTTTTTGGAAGCAGTTCTTTGAAAAAATCGTCTGGCTCCATTACAAAATGTTTGCTTAAAGCATTAAATGTATCGTAAGCACGTAAAGTATCTATGTGCCAGTGATGTGCGGGTTTATATTTTCGCAAAAAAGCTTTAATACGTTTCGAAACAATCATACCACCAAAAGTGATTAAAACCTCCGGGTCTAATTCTTTAAAATCAAAATCGTCAAAAGGTGTAATTAAACTGTCTATACTATTAATAAAACTTGGTTCATGCAAATTTGATGTTGTTTCTGTAAGGACTACAATTGAAGGATCTTTAGCGAAATTTTCGAGAATTTCTTTACTAACAGAATTGGCTTCGTTTATACCTCCAATAAGAATTAATTTTCTTTTTGAAGTATTCCAGACAGAAGCTACATCATCAATATTTTCGATAATTTTTGTTCCGAGAATTTCCTCTGAATGGGTAATTTTTGGTTCAACAGAAAGCTCTGAAACTGTTTCGTATAAAGGTTCTTCGAATGGTGCATTGATATGAACCGGTCCCTTTTGAAGGATTGCAGTTTCGATTGCTTTATTGATTTTTAAATCATTTTCAACGGAAGCTTCTTCGGTTAAATTGGCATTGAAAACGGAGTGATTCTGGAAAACATTTTCTTGGCGAATTGTTTGTCCGTCACCAATATCGATCTTGCTTTGCGGACGATCTGCAGAGATTACAATTAACGGAATCTGACTGTAAAATGCTTCGGCTACAGCCGGATAATAATTTAATAATGCAGATCCTGAAGTACAAACAATTGCAGTTGGCTGTTTGGTTTGCTGTGCAATACCCAATGCAAAAAAAGCAGCACAACGCTCGTCGGCAATGCTGTAAGATTTAAAATTAGGATTTTGCGCAAACCCAATCGTTAAAGGTGCGTTTCTTGATCCCGGAGAAATTATAATATTGGTGATTCCTTTTGCTAAACAAATTTCGATAATGCTTTGAGCAAGCGCTATTTTGGGGTAAATCATTCTTTTGTGTATTATTTTTTAAAGAAAATCTAAAAGTCGAAGATTTCTTTTTCATATTACAAAGTTACAAACTTCGTGTTGGATTTAACTTATAAATAGGAAGATATTAAGGGCTGTTTTTAGAAAAAGGAGATATATTTGTAAATCAGATTTTTTAATAAAAATAAACTTTCTATGCGCTTCTTTTATATTTTTTTCCTTTGCTTATCTATACAAGCTGTACATTCTCAAAATCAGTTTGTTCCGGATGATACGCCGTATAAAATAGCTTTAGAAAATGCAGAAACTCAAAGAAAACCTCTTTTTGTAATGCTGTATGCTGATTGGTGTCCGCATTGTAATCAAATGAAAAAGGAAGTTTTTAGCGATCCGGCGGTAATGGATTTTTTAAAGAAAAACTACGTTTGCGTTTGGAAAAACGTTGAAAAAGAAGAAGGAATTGCTCTAAAAGATAAATACAATACCAAATCATTGCCTACTTTTTTATTTATAGATCCAAGCAATGAAGTGCTTGTATACGCTTTAAAAGGTGAATCTAAAAAGGCTGATTTTTTGACAGAAGCCAATTATGCTTTGAATCCCAGAATGCAATTGCCTTATTTAGAAAAAGAATTTCTTGCTGATCCAGGTAATTCAAACAAGTTTTTTGCTTATTTGAATACTTTAAAGAAAGGAAAAGACAGAACCGATTTATCAATCCCGACACATATTTACCTGAATACACAATCTGATACACAATTGGTTAGTGAATTGAATTGGCGTGTTATTGCAAATGGTGTAACGGACATTAAATCAAGAGAATTTCAGTATGTTTTAAATCATCAGAAAGATTTTGCTGCTGTGGCTTCTCAAAACCGAGTGGATCGTAAAATAGAAAGTATTGTAAATGAATTACTTCGTCCTTATGTGGATAATTTAGATACTGTAAACTACTATAAACAAAGAGAAATAGCCAAATCGATTCGTTTACAAAAAACCGATTCTCTTGTTTTTAAATTTGATTTGACCTTAGCGGAAAGAACTGAAAAATGGCAATATTATAAAAAAGTTACTCTTGCAGATACTGAAAAATTAGTCTGGAATGATGCGAGCTTCCTAAAAGATATCGGACAAACGTATTTGAAACATATTGCTGATATTGAAAGTTTGAAAAAGTCTATTTCGTGGGTAAAACATTCTCTGGAATTGAATGATTCTTATGATGGAAACTTACTCGTTGCCCGGCTTTATAATAAAATAAAAGACAAAAAATCAGCTCTGAAATATGCAAAAGAGGCCAGGGAAATTGGTGCCGAAATGGGCTGGGGCACTAAAGATGCAGATGATTTATTGGCTGAACTCAATAAAAAATAAATTGAAGTAAAATAACAATATTTAAATTCCAAATTCCAATCTAATAGCGTTTCTAAAAGCAGCAAAATAATTTGGATAGACTTAAAACAAAATAACAATTAAAATAGCCTCGAATTCGTGAATTCGTGGCAAAAAAACTAACGAAAACAAAATGGACGTAATACTTAGACCAGCTACAACCAACGATTTAGAAAAAATCCTTGATATTGTAAATCACTCGATTTTGCACACAACCGCAAATTATAATTATGATATTCAAACTATCGATATTCAGACCAAATGGTTTGAAGACAAAACAGCCAAAAACCTGCCCATTGTTGTTGCTGAATTAGAAGGCGAAGTTGTTGGTTTTGGAAGTTACGGGCAATTTCGTGAGAAAATTGGCTATCAATACACAGTTGAACATTCTGTTTATGTAGTTGATACTATTATAGGTAAAGGAATTGGGTCTAAACTATTACTTGAACTGATTCGTTTGGCCAAAGAGCAGGGTTATCATGTGATGATTGGAGCAATCGATGCAGATAATGCAGGAAGTATTGCTTTTCATGAAAGATTCGGTTTTGTTGCAACAGGAACCATTCGTGAAGTCGGTTATAAATTTGATCACTGGCTTGATTTGGTTTTCATGCAGTTGATATTGAAGTAGTTTTTTAACCGCTAAGAACGCTAAGATTTACGCAAAGTTCGCGAAAGTTTTTGCTTAAAGCTTTTTTGAGAGCGCAAAGCTTTGTGAATTTGCTGTTGCTTTTTCATGACAAAAAATCCACTTAATCCGTGTTTTCGCTTGCGAATCGCCGTCACCTGCGTTCAAAATAGGACATTTTATTTAGCTAGTTAGATTGCTTCTTTCCTCGCAAAGACAAAAAAAATCCACAAAATTGAAATTACATTCAAATTTGTGGATTTTTTGGTTGAGATAGTTGTTTATTAACTTTTTATCCAGTTGATTACTTCAGGATCTGTTGGCAATGTTCTTGGTTTGATAACCTTTACCAATTCACCTTTTTCGTTGATTAAGTATTTCTGGAAATTCCATTCTACTTCAGAATCCTGTAAGCCGTTTTTAGATTTTTGTGTCAGGAATTTGTAAACCTCGCACATATCATCTCCTTTTACAGAAACTTTATCCATCATTGGAAAAGTTACTCCGTAATTTTGTTGGCAAAAAGTTTCGATTTCTTTGTTAGTTCCCGGTTCCTGCGAAGCAAAATTATTAGCAGGGAAACCTACAATTACAAAACCTTTATCTTTATACTCTTTGTAAATGGCTTCAAGATCTTTGTATTGAGGCGTTAGTCCGCATTTTGAAGCGGTATTTACGATCATTACTTTTTTTCCTTTTAATGATGCAAAATCAAAGGTGTCTCCTGATAGATCCTGAACTTTAAATTGGTAAATATTTTCTTTTGCCATAGTTTTATCTGTTTTAGATAATTTATTTTTACTTGTCTGAGCCTGAGCTTGTGAACTCAATAATAAGATAAAGCTACAAGCTATAAATGCTATTTTTTTCATTGATCGATTTTTTTATAAAATTAGTCAAAAACTGGTTTAGGATACTATTTTGAGATCTTTATTTTTATTAAACATAAGTTAAATAAAAAATTGAAGCCTAGCGTTAATCAGACGCTAGGCTTCCCCCCATACAAACAAATCAAACCATGAATTTAATTGTAATCTATTTTTATTATGTTAGTTAAAATTATAGTTGATGCCCCGGTTATAGTGAAAATTATATTAGAATCATACAACCTTATATTTTTAAATATTATTTTATTTCTGGCGTTTAATCTTATCATATTGTTATCAGCGTAAATTTGGCATTTAGTTTTCTATTCTAATTTTCGGTTTGGAAGTCCGATGACATCAACTATGCAATGCTATATTTAAATCTGAATTAAATTTGTACTTCTTTTATATTTTCATTTGATAATTATATCCAGATTTTTTACAATCATTTCTAAAATCACTTTTGCTGCTTGTCAATGCTAAAACTGTTGTCAAGCCCACGATTAATATTCGTAAATCGTATATCATATTGATGACATTTTATTATTGCATACTTACTTTACAATTTCAACCTTTAACAACTGTTAAATTTCAACTTATCATCTCAAACAAAAACAGCTTTAATATTCTAATTTTGAAGCTCTTTTCTTTCTTCTGCTATTTTTCAGCATTATTGTTTGATGTTATAATAGCATTTACGTAATAGGTTTGCTTTTGGTTTTAAAAAAATGAAAAAAAAGTAATATTTTTTTCAAACCCCTTATTTTTCTAGGTCTCGGACTATTAAAAAAAAATAAAATTTCACAAAAAAATAAATTATCTTTATCTCAATCTATAAAAATGTATACTGAAATTTTGTTTAAGCTTAAAAACCTAAATCTATGAGTCAAGATGAATTGCTAGTTTTAATTTACAAAAAAGACGAAAGAGCTTTTACCCATTTGTACGATATGTATTCGAAAAGTCTGTTTTCGGTTATCAATGTTCTAATAAAAAATCGTGAAGAAGCAGAAGATGTTTTGCAGGAAGTTTTTGTCAAAATCTGGAAAAATATTGATTCTTACAACGAAAGTAAAGGCCGTTTTTATACCTGGATCCTTAATATAGCCAGAAATACGTCGATTGATAAATTAAGATCTAAAAATTTTAATAACAGCCAAAAAAACCTTTCCTCGGATAATTTCGTAAATCTGTTAGATGACAGTAATAAACTTACTAATAGAATTGATACAATTGGAATTCAGGAATTTGTAAAGAAACTAAAGCCAAAATGTATTGAGATTATAGATTTATTGTTTTTTAAAGGATATACCCAACAAGAAGCTTCAGAAGAATTGGCATTGCCACTGGGAACTATCAAAACGCAAAACAGAAACTGTATTAACGACCTACGTAATTATTTAAAAATATAATGGAAGCACAAGAATATATAGACTCAGGAATTCTCGAATTGTACGTTTACGGTTTATTGACCGAAACTGAAAATCTGGAAATAGCCGAAATGGCTAAGAAGAATCCCGAAATGGAACAGGAAATTATTGCAATAGAAAAAGCTATTGTAGCTTTGTCATCCAGCTTCTCCCCTTTTCATTCGGTAGCTAATTTCGAAAAAATAAAGGCTCGTTTAGAGCTGAAACATGGCAAAGTAGTCGACATGAAACCGGCATCGACCTGGTCTCAATATGTGGGATGGGCTGCAGCAGTATTACTATTACTGGGACTTGGATATCAAACGCTGGAACTTACCAAAACAAAAGAAGCAATTTCTACTGTTGGAACTGAGAAAGACAAAATACAAAGAGAATACGCTTTCTTAGATCAGCAAAATAAAGAGACAGAGAAAAACTTAACTATTGTCAGGGACATTAAAAATACTGGTGTAACACTTGGCGGTCAGGCAGTTTCGCCTAATTCATTTGCAAAAGTGTATTGGAACAAGCAGACAAAAACGACTTATATTGATGCTGCAGGTTTACCAGCGCCTCCAAAAGGAATGGTGTATCAGGTTTGGTCCTTAAAATTAAGCCCGGTACTTACGCCAACAAGTATTGGTTTACTGGATAATTTTGAAGGAAACTCGCAAAAAATCTTTGCTGTAAGCCAAACAGATTCTGCAGAAGCATTTGGAATTACACTTGAGCCCGCAGGCGGAAGCTTAACGCCTACAATGACACAATTGTATACTTTAGGAAAAGTTTAAAAATAAACTTAGCATAAAACTCAGAACGCATATTAATTTATTTTGATGTGCGTTTTTTTATTATTTTTATTTCGAATAACTCACTACTAATCAAACCGCTAAAACCATGAACGGAACTTTTCTTTTGCGAATTGCAGTTGCGATCATTCTCCTCACCCATTCTGTTTTTGGAATATTTGATAACGGAATTAATGATTTTGGCAATTTATATTTAAATCAGATTGGTTTTGCTCCTTTTGGTGTTTTTATAGCGTGGTCGATAAAATTATCACATATTATAGCTGCTGTTCTTTTGATTCTTAATAAGTATCTTAAGTTGGCAGGGTTTGTTACCATTTTTATTCTGATAATGGGCATTATTCTGGTGCATTTTCAGGAAGGCTGGTTTGTAGTTGGTGGCGGCAGAAATGGCATGGAATATAATTTTTTACTTATTATAGTTTTACTGGCTATTATGTATCCTCAGGGACTTGCAAAAAGAACGAATTAATATATCACGCCATGGAGATTATCTGTGAAAACTGCCAGCAACATTACACGGGAAATTACTGCAACAATTGCGGACAGCCAGCTGAAACTCATAAAATAAACGCACATTATTTATGGCACGATATCCAGCACAGCATATTACATTTTGATGCAGGAATTCCTTATTCTATAAAACAATTATTTACAAGGCCCGGACATTCTATTCGGGAATTTATTGAAGGGAAACGCATCAAACATTTCAAACCTTTGTCTTTGGTGACTGTCCTGGCTGCATTTTACGGTTTTTTATACCATTATTATCACCTGAATTTATTTAAGGCCAATGAGGCTGATTTAAATCTAAATGATTTTAATGAATGGAATGCTACCCATTTTGCCTGGACAACCATTGCGACTATACCTTTTTATACTATTGGAACTTATATTGCTTTTAGAAAACAAGGCTATAATTTTTTTGAACTTTTTGTTCTCAATACATTCAAAGCATCACAAAGGCTTTTTGCTCAAATTTTAGTATTTCCATTATTGCTTTATTATAATGGAACACCTCATATGCAACAGATTTTAAATCTAATGTACATAATAGGTATCATTTTAATTTTTTGGACCAATATCCAGTTCTTTAATACAATTTCAAAAACAAAAACATTTTTTTTGTCTATAGTAAGTCATATCATTTTTTTAATTTGCTTTTTAATAGTAATGACTATTGTGCTTGTGATGACGGGAAGACTTTCATTATAAATCCTAAAAAAGAAAATAATAAACTATTTTCTTTCTTTATTTCAAATCTATATCGTAATATTGCAATATAAAAATAAAACGATGGGAGCTACAAAATCAGATCATTTTACAGAAAGCCAAAATGAGTTGGCAATTTTAACCAAAGCTTTAGGTCATCCTGCACGAATTGCTATAATCGAATATTTGCTAAAAGTAAATACATGTATTTGCGGTGATATTGTAAACGAACTTCCTCTTTCGCAACCTACAGTTTCCCAGCATTTAAAAGAACTTAAAAACGCTGGATTAATAAAAGGAAACATTGAAGGAAATGCAATTTGTTATTGTATTAACGAAGTTGGTTTCGAGAAAATAAAAGTTTTTTTTACTCAAATTGAACTTCATTTAGAAAAAAGAAAAAACGAATGTTGTTAACTATTAAATCAAATTATTATGAAACTTTCAGAAATTAAAAAAATACTTACTACTGTTGAAGCTGTAAATTTTCAACTTCCTGACGGAAAATTTGTTCCCGAATATTTTCACGTGACCGAAGTAGGTTTAATCACTAAAAACTTTATTGATTGCGGTGGAGTTGTTCGTAAAGAAACTGTCGTAAACTTTCAGCTTTGGAATGCCAATGATTATGAGCATCGTTTAAAACCTCAAAAATTGATTCATATCATAGAACTTTCGGAAAAAGTTTTGGGAATTGAAGATTTCGAAATCGAAGTGGAATATCAAAATACGACTATTGGCAAATACGACTTAGATTTTAATGGAAAAGATTTTTTATTATTAAATAAAACTACTGCTTGTTTGGCCCAGGATCAATGCGGGATTCCATCAGAAAAGCCAAAATTAAAACTTACTCATCTAGGCAATGACGATGCTAATTCTTGTATACCGGGCGGAAATTGTTGTTAAACTTAAAAGCTTGAAAAAATGTCGAATCACAATGCTTTATTGCCGGGAATCCAAACTTTAGTTTCCTCTTTTGATTTTGCTTCAATTTCAAAAGATCGTAGAGAAACCCTCCAGCTTCTTATTGATTTTGTTCAGCTAAAGTCTGATCATCATGAGGAAATCAGGTTAAATTTAATTTGCACGCATAATTCCAGGCGAAGTCATTTGGCTCAGGTTTGGTCGCAAACGGCTGCCTATTTTTACGGAATTCAAAATGTTTTTTGTTACTCCGGAGGAACTGAGGCAACAGCTTTATATCCTAAAATTGCTGAAACATTAGCCCAATCAGGTTTTATAATTACAAAATTATCAGAAAGTAATAACCCTGTTTACGCTATAAAATTCTCAGGAAATCAAGCTCCTATTATAGGTTTTTCTAAAACTTATGATGATGATTTTAATCCTGAAAATGAATTTGCAGCCATTATGACTTGCTCGCAGGCAGATGGCGGTTGTCCTTTTATTTCAGGAGCCGAGAAAAGAATTGCTATAACATATGATGATCCAAAAGCTTTTGATAATACGGATCAGCAAACAGAGAAATATAATGAAAGAAGTTTGCAAATTGCAACTGAAATGTTCTATGTTTTCTCTCAAATAAAAAAAATATAATGTCTGTAGATCATTGTCATCCCGTTTCGGGAAGAAAAAAGCTAAGTTTTCTGGATCGGTTTTTAACGCTTTGGATATTTCTGGCTATGGTAGTTGGTATTGCT
>Ga0247740_1000212_pt1 | contig 31388 bp, 22 predicted proteins | sample UWRJL148409B2_FD_180942 | JGI IMG/M metagenome (GOLD analysis project Ga0247740, IMG submission 180942) | Plant litter microbial communities from Arlington Agricultural Research Station in Wisconsin, United States - UWRJ-L148-409B-2 | ecosystem: Environmental > Terrestrial > Plant litter >...
ACCGCCTGAAGATTCATTTTGATGGTCACCCTGGGTGACCCAGTCGAGCGGGGCCTTCGGCGGCGAGCGGCACACCGCAAGCGAAGATTGTCGACGGTGTCTTCACCGCCGCGTGCCCAGGGCCGACGCTCGTGTTGCTCGTTGCGCGAGTGAAGAGCGCGCTCACCGCCGGCGGGCGCTTCGTCTGGGCAAAGCCCCGCCTTTCTGCTTACTAGCCTCTTGGGGTACGGCGAATTGCAAACTCGACCTCTCCGAACCAAACCTGTTCGTCACTAGCAACATCCCCCCACACATTGACGCCCAAAAACACGGCGGTTCGCTTCGCCCAGCGCAAGTAAAGTCGCGACTCGCCGCCGAAGGCTGAGTCGCGGAGCGACGCGCTGCTTGACCATCAACCAAGGAAAACGAAATCGGGGGGCCGGGCGGGGCGCATGGTCGCTGGGCTTGCTGCTTGGAGGCGGGTGTGCGGCCAAGGGGACCGGTGTGGCATCCGGCGGCCGCGCTATCAGCGTGACGGCGCCCTTTACACAGCCGGCCAGGCAGGAAAGAATCGCTAACTTGGACTTCAAACGAGGCCGGGGTCGCGCGCAAAATCTAGTGGGATCCGTTTGGCAGGGTCCGAAAGACGGACATGCCGGGGAGCTCGAGATCACGAGCCCGTGGACGGGGCAGGTGATCGGCAGTGTCGGGATGTCAGGGCCCGCGGACGTTGCGGCGATCGTCGAGTCAGCGCGTGAGCCGGCGGCGCGCTGGGCAAAGACTCCGCTCAAGGAGCGCGTGCAGCCGCTCGCGCGCTTTCACGAGCTGGTGACGCAGGCGCTGGATGAGCTGTCCCGCACGGTGTCGCTCGAATCGGGTAAGACCGAAGCGGAGGCGCGCGCCGGCCTCTTGCGCGGCTTGGAGGTCGTCGAGTTCGCGCAGAGTTTGCCGAATTTGGATCGCGGGGGCGCGCTCGAGGTGTCGCGCGGGGTGACGTGCGAGTATCGGCGTGAACCGCTCGGCATCGTGGCCGGCATCGCCCCGTTCAACTTCCCGGCCATGGTGCCGATGTGGATGTTCCCGATCGCGATCACCCTGGGCAATGCGTTCGTGCTCAAGCCGTCCGAGAAGGTGCCGCTCACGGCCTGCCGCCTGGCGGAGTTGATGCTCGAGGCAGGCTACGCGCCCGGCCTATTTTCGCTGCTTCAGGGAGGGCGCGGCGCGGTGGAGGCGTTGATCGATCATCCCGAAGTGCGTGCGGTTGGCTTCGTGGGTTCCACGGCCGCCGCGCGGGCCGTGCACACGCGGGCGACGGCGCTCGGTAAGCGCGCGTTGTGTTTGGGCGGCGCGAAGAACCATTTGATCGTGGCGCCGGATGCCAACGAGGCGATCACGGTCAAGTCAGTCGTCGATTCGTTCACGGGCTGCGCGGGCCAACGCTGCATGGCCGGCAGTGTGATGGTCGTGGTCGGTGAGGCGGAGCGCTTCGTGAGCAAGGTGGTCGCCGCCGCGAGTCAGATTGCGCTCGGCAGCGAGATGGGTGCATTGATCGACGACGCGGCGTATCAGCGATTGAGCGCGGGCCTCGCGGAAGCGACTCGCGAGGGCGCGCAAATTTTGCTCGATGGCCGCGCGCGCACGGCGCCCGCCGGGTTCGAAGCGGGGCACTGGCTCGGGCCGAGCGTGATCGATCACGTGACGCCCGGCATGCAGAGCGCGCAGGTCGAGTTGTTCGGCCCTATTTTATCGGTGATTCGCGTAAAGACCTTGGACGAAGCGTTGGCGCTCGAGCAGCTCAGTCCATACGGTAACGCCACGAGCATTTTCACGCAGAGCGGCGCCGTCGGGAGCTACGTCGCCGAGCGCGCGACCAGCGGCATGGTGGGCGTGAATATCGGCGTGCCCGTGCCGCGCGAGCCGTTTTCGTTCGGCGGCACGAAGGACTCCAAGTTCGGACAAGGAGACATGACCGGGCCCGCGGGAGTCGAGCTGTGGAGCAACTTGAAGAAGATCACGACCAAGTGGGCAATCTCCGAAGATGCCACCTGGATGTCATGACGAGGCCCAAGCGATGAATCAGAAGACGGTTCACAAGCGACCCAAAGCCATTCAGCTCACCTCGCACCCCGGGGGGCCGGGGCCGAAGCCGGTGCCCGTGGTTTGGGGCGCCGAAGATCCGATGCTGCGCGGCCCGCTGATTGGCACCGTGACCAACACCGCGCAGCGCAACGTGATTGGCACGCACGCGGGCAGCTACTCGGTGTATCGCGCGGTGGCCGTCGCCGCAGGCGCGCTCGACCCGCTGCGCAAGCCGGACCTGACCAATACCTCGCCTACCCACGTGATCGGGCCGTATCCTAGCTGGTTCGACCCGACCAAGATTGTTTCGCTCGACCCGTTCGGCGCGCTGGTGAGCGAGGTGTTCAGACCTTACTTCGAGCAAGGCTACGACATTCGCCCGACGATCGCCGTGACGCGCGCGCACATCCAATTGCCGGAATTGGAGGAAGCCATCGCCGCCGGGCGGCTCAAGGTCGATGGTCACGTGCTCAAGCCGGGTGGTTCGGTGGTGGTGGTGAAGGCCGCGCTGGAGCCGGTTTGGTACTTGCCCGGGGTAGCCGCGCGCTTTGGTTGCGACGAAGCCGACTTGCGACGCACGCTGTTCGAGCACACCGCGGGCATGTTCCCCGAGCTCGTTACGCGCTCGGACTTGGAAGTGTTCATGCCGCCCATCGGGGGCGCGACCGTGTATATGTTCGGTGACGTGTCCGGCATCTCCGACCCGCACAAGCCGCTCGCGGTGCGCGTGCACGACGAGTGCAACGGCTCGGACGTGTTTGGCTCCGACATTTGTACTTGCCGGCCGTACCTCACGCACGGCATCGAAGAGTGCGTGCGCACCGCGCAAGCCGGCGGCTCGGGTGTGATCGTGTACAACCGCAAAGAGGGCCGCGCGCTCGGTGAAGTGACCAAATTCCTCGTGTATAACGCGCGCAAACGCCAAACCGGCGGTGACCGCGCCGACCAATATTTCGCCCGCACCGAGTGCGTCGCAGGCGTGCAAGACATGCGCTTTCAAGAGTTGATGCCGGACGTGCTGCACTGGCTCGGCATCACCAAAATCGACCGCTTCGTGTCCATGAGCAACATGAAGCATGACGCGGTGGTGCGCGCGGGAATTCAGATCTTGGAGCGCGTGGCCATTCCGGATGACTTGATTCCGGAAGACGCGCGGGTGGAGATGGACGCCAAAATGGCGGCCGGGTACTTCACCGAAGGCGCCGTGCCGGACGGCAACGAGCTGGCAAAGCCCAAAGGGCGTGGCTACGAAGGGGGTTGATCGTGAGCGCAGCACAGGCCGAGCAGGCCGAGTACGAGTACCTGCAAACGCCGCGCGCGATCCGCGAGCGTTGCCAAGACGTATTCGAAGCGGCGCGCGCCGGAGAGCTCGAGCATTGGCGTTTGGAGGAATCCAAATTGTCCGAGGTGGCCACGCGTGTGGCGACGCTCACGCGGCAGAACTACCCGGACCTCACGCGTATCCCCTACCACGGCCGCTACCGGCATTTCGACGTCGGGGGCGTGCCCCGTTTGGCGCAATTCGACCAGAAAATTGCTGATTTTTCCCAAACCGAGCAACTCGCGGCACGCTTCGAGTTGGTGATCACGAGCGTGCTCCTGGACGCCGGCGCGGGGCCGACTTGGCAATACCGCGCGGCCGACGGTGCGCGCTACACGCGCTCCGAAGGCCTGGCCGTGGCGAGCTACGAGTTGTTCTTGGCCGGTACCTTGGGTGGCAGCGCAGCTGCTCCGCGCGCGGATGCGATCGGGCTCACGGGCTTGACCGCGAGCGCGCTGGGCGCCGCGTTTCAAGTGAGTGAAGTCAATCCGCTGACGGGGCTCGAAGGCCGCGCCGCGTTGCTCCGCCGGCTGGGTGACGTCGTGGCCCTCGCGCCGGAATACTTCGGCAGCTCCGAGTCCGCGCGGCTCGGTAATCTGGGCGTGTGGCTCTTGCACTCGGCACGGGGCGGGCGGCTCGAGGCCAGCGCGATCTTGGCCGCCGTGTTGCGCGAGCTGGGCCCGATTTGGCGCGGCCGACCGCACCTCGCAGGTCAGAGCTTGGGTGATGTTTGGCGCCATTCGCGGCTCGGTTTCGTGCCATTTCACAAGCTGTCCCAGTGGCTCAGCTACTCGCTCTTCGAACCACTCGAAGAGGCGGGCCTCTGCATCGAGGGTGCGGACGCGCTGACCGGCCTCGCCGAGTATCGCAACGGGGGCCTGTATATCGATGCGGGCGTGCTGCAGTTGCGCGACCCGAGCGCGCTCGAGCGCGTGCACGCGGTGGGGTCGGACTTGGTGATCGAGTGGCGGGCGTTGACTTTGGCCTTGCTCGATCGCACCGCCGAGCTCGTGCGCCGCGAGCTCGGCGTCAGCGCCGAGCAATTGCCGCTGGCGCGCGTGTTGGAAGGCGGTACGTGGCGTGCGGGCCGCGCGATCGCCCTCGAACGGCGCGCTGACGGACGCCCTCCGCTTCAGATTGACAGCGACGGTACGGTGTTCTGATCTCCAGAAGTGAGCCCCATGAATAACAACGTGACGGTCGTCGATCACCCGCTCGTACAACACAAGCTCAGCCTGCTACGCCAGAAAGACCGCAGCACGAGCGGATTTCGCACGTTGCTCGCCGAGATCAGCATGTTGCTCGTGTACGAAGTGACGCGTGATCTGAAGCTCACCTACACGACCATCGAGACGCCGCTCGCCACCATGCAAGCGCCCAGCATCGACGGCAAGAAGGTGGTGCTGCTCAATATCTTGCGCGCCGGTACCGGGATGGTCGAGGGCATGCTCAGGATTTTGCCTTCGGCGCGTGTGGGCAACATCGGTCTGTATCGAGATCCGGAGACGCTCGGCGCAGTCGAATATTACTTCAAACTACCGAGCGACATGGTCGACCGTGATGTGATCGTCGTCGATCCGATGCTCGCGACCGGCAACAGCGCCGTGGCCGCGGTCGACCGCGTAAAGACGGCCAACCCTCGCTCGATCAAGTTCGTGTGCCTACTAGCCGCTCCCGAGGGCCTGAGTAACTTTCAAGAAGCGCACCCGGACGTGCCGGTGTGGACCGCTTCAATCGACAGCCATCTCAACGAGCACGGTTACATCATCCCTGGGCTGGGCGACGCAGGCGACCGGCTATTTGGCACCAAGTGAGCGCCCGCCGCGGCTCACCATTCGAGCAATAACTCGCCCGAGAACTCACTGCGCTTGGCGATGCTAACCCGCCCCGTCACGCCTGCGTGCATCATCGTGCCCTCGAACACGCCTACGTGGTGGCAGTCCAAAAAGTGCTGCACGTTGTCCAAGGCGATGATGCACGCTTGCGCAGATTTATGGGTGACCGCGCAACTGCTGGGGCGAATGTTGACCGCGTAGGTGTTGGCAACCGCTTCGATCACTGCGTGCGCGCCGATCGCCGAACCCAGGGTAACTTTGCCCAACACCGACTTGGCCAAGATCGCGGGGCCAACCGAACCAATGGCGCGCAAGGCCTGCCGAAGCGAGAGGTTCGGGTGGAACACCCCCGCCGCTGCAATCAGCAGCGGGGCAAACTCGGCGACCGGATAGAAGCCGAACGGCAGGTAGCGCTCGCGTGCCCCGGTCAGCTTCACACCGCGCCGCTTGGCACCATCCAGCACCCCCAGAAAGAACATCCCCGCGATCGTCGAGTCCGCAGAGATCAACGACAGCGCTCTTGGCACGTCGAGCGGCTGATTCCACGGAGGGTCCTTGAAGCGACTCAGATCCGTGCCGATATCGGGCTGGAATGCGACCATTCGCGGCCTGGGAAGTTAGCATATCCGGTTCCGTGCTCGTCAACGAGCCGCCGCTTTCTGAGCAGGCTTACCTTTGGCTGCTTCCGACGACACCACATGGCCAGTTCGGTGTCGTCCCCGACCGCCGCAGATGGCGAAAGTAACAGGGCACTTTGCGGGGCGGCATCACGGGGGATCGTTGCGTTCTCGCGCTCTGCCGCGAACATCGTCCCCGCTTCGCTGGTTCGGTGGACAAATCGCGGCGCGTGCAGCTAGGCTCGCCAACCCGTGAAAGTGGAGGAGACTGCTTGAGACTCAGCAAAGCCATAATTCCGATGGGGCGTCCGCTGCACGGAGATTTGCCGCTGCAACACGTGACGACGGGTGATGGCGGAACGAGCCGCGTCGCTGCGCTGCAGATCGAAGAGCTGCTGCAGGCGGGGATTTCTCAAGTGGCCCTGGTCATCCCGCCCCAGAACCAGCGTGTCTTCCAAGAGCTCTCGGCGCAGTTTGGTTCGGCGTTGGTCGCCGTCGAGCAACCCGAACCACGCGGATTCGGCGATGCCATTCTGTGTGCCGAGAGCTGGATCGCCGGCGAGCCGTTCGTCGTGCAGGTCTGTGATCACGTGTTCATCACCCACGCGGCCGCGTCGTGCACTCACCAGCTGCTGGAAGTAGCCGCGCGTGAGCAGTGCGCGGTGTCTGCCGTGCAGGTCAACGCCGAGAGTCAGCTGCCTTACTTCGGGGTCATCGGCGCCTCGCGAGTCAAGGCCGCGATGCGCCTGTACAGCATCGAGACCGTGCTCGAGAAACCCACGCCCACGGTCGCCGAGGAGCGCTGCATCATTCCTGGGCTTCGGCAGGGGACGTACCTCGCGCTGTTCGGCACGCACGCGCTCACTCCGCAAGTGTTCGAAGTCTTGCACGAGCAGCAGCGCCGGCTCGCTACGGGCGAAAAGCTCGGTTTGACGGACGCGCTGGCAGAGCTCGCGGCGCGCGAGAAGTACCTCGCGCTAGAGGTCGACGGCCAGCGCATCGACTTGGAGAGCCCCTTCGGCCTGCTGCGAGCTCAGCTCGCGCTCGCGCTATATGGGCCGAGACGTGAAGAGGTGCTTCGTTTATTGCTGGAAGAAGTGGCGCGTAGCCCCGAGAAGCGAGGCGCCCATTGAATCATCGGCTCCTCCGGGCCATCACCGATCCGTCCCAAGAGGCACGCATCGGTGTGTTGGAGAGCTTCGCCGCCTCGGCGAGCTTCGCCGAGCTGTGCGAGGCCGCGCGCGCTCTCGACGTATTCGCCCGTGATACGAGCCATAACCTGTACCAACGGGTGCGGGCGATCTTCCAAACGTACGCGCTTTACCGCTACCTCATCCCAACCCGCCCCGAGCTGGCGCGCGCAGGCCGCATCCCGCATGAGGGCCAAGAGCTTTTGCTCGAGCGTCACTACGCCGCCGCGATCGACGCATTCCTCGCCCATACGGACGCCGATGGCTTGTCTGATCCGCTGGCAAGCGCGCTCGCCGCCGCCTATCACGGGCTCGGCTTTCACATCCTAGCCGAGCAGGTGCAGCGCTCAGTGCGGTCACAGCGAGGCAATCGCTGGATGTTTCGAACCGGCCACGCGCTCGACCACCCGTTGCGAGTTCGGGACAAGCTGAAGCAGGTGGACGCAGACGGCGTGTACCCTGTGCTCGTCGAGCGCACGCCGGTCCGCATGGATCTGACCCACAGCGGTTGGAGTGACATCTTCTTCTTGGGCATGGATTTTCCGGAAGGCGCACGCGTGATCAACGTGTCCGTCGACCTGGCCGTGTACGAGCGTGACGAGCAGACCGCCCCGCCGATCACGTGTTTCTTACGTGTGATCGACGAGCCCGTGCTGCGTCTCGTGAGCATCGACTTGGACGCGGTAGCGGACCTCCGGGACACTTCCGAGGTCTTCAATTATGCCAGTGATTACTTGGGTTTACTGAAGGCCGCGGTGATCGCCTCGGGGCTCGTGCCGGCCGCCCTCGAAGGCTCCGGCCAGCCACTCTCGTTGGTGCTCGAACAGCTCGTCGGCCCGAACCGTGGTCTCGAGCTGGCAAGCCAAGTGAACGACATTCCGAAGGGAAGTCGCTTGGCGGTCTCGACCAATTTGCTCGGTGGTCTGATTTCGGTCTGCATGCGGGCCACGGGTCAGATCCAGTCGCTGACGGGTTGCCTCACCGAGTCCGAGCGGCGCATGGTCGCAAGTCGCGCCATCCTCGGTGAGTGGCTGGGCGGCTCCGGTGGTGGCTGGCAGGACAGCGGTGGTGTGTGGCCCGGTATCAAGCTGATCGAAGGCGTGCGCGCGGTCGACGGTGATGTCGAGTTCGGGTCGAGCACGGGGCGGCTTTTGCCCCGCCACACGCTGCTCGGCAGCGACCGCATCTCCGAAGACGCGCGCCGCAAGCTGGAGGCTTCGCTGGTCGTGGTCCATGGCGGCATGGCCGCCAACGTCGGTCCGATCCTGGAGATGGTCACCGAGCGCTTCCTGCTCGGCACCGAGCGTGATTGGAGCGCGCGCCAGGAGCTGCTGCGGGCCTTCGACAGCGTGGTCGATGCCCTGGCCGCAGGCGACGTGCGGGAGCTTGGCCGACTCACCACGCGCATCTTCGAGGGGCCGCTCGCGACCATCATTCCTTGGGTCTCCAATTTCTACACGGAGTCGCTAATCGCGGACGCGCGCCGCAAATTCGGGGCTGATTTCTGGGGTTTTTGGATGCTGGGCGGCATGTCGGGCGGCGGCATGGGCTTCATCTTCGATCCCAAGATCAAAGCCGAAGCAGAGCGCGAGATGCTCGAGATCATGCGCCGGCGGAAGAACGAGCTGGCCTCCAGCCTTCCGTTCGCGATGGACCCGGTCGTGTATCGATTTGCCATCAACTCGTCGGGCACGGCCGCGGAGCTGCTCACCGGCTCGAACGCGCTGTTCTCTGCCGACTACTACCTGTGCATGTTGCCGCGCTGGTTGCAGGAGGGGTCGCGCTCCTTCTCCGAGCGTCGGCGGCGCGAGCTCGACGGGTTTTCCAAGCTTCATCTGCGCGGTGCCCGCGCCGAGCGCATCGGCCCGCTCTTGCTCGGTCGCTTGCTCCCGGCCGCCCGCGCGGGGGTGGACGCCGAGGATTCGTTGCCCGCGCTACTCGAGCGCTACGGCTTCGATGCCGAGCAGCATGAGAGAATCCGCGAAGACTTACGCGGCGAACGCATCGGTTTGGCTAAAAATCGCCTGCCCGCGGACACGCCGATCGAAGACGTGCGTCCGGCGGACGTCGTACAGGCAGAAGAGCTCGGCGCAGAGACCGAGCGCGTGGGTCGTGCCGCGCTCGAGCGCGGCGAGGCATTCGTGATCACGCTGGCCGCGGGGGCAGGCTCACGCTGGACGCACGGAGCCGGCACCGTGAAAGCCATTTACCCCTTCGCCAAGCTCCGGGACCGCTTTCGGACCTTCCTCGAGGTTCACTTGGCGAAGACGCGGCGTCGGGGCCGCGAGTTCGGAATCACGCCGCTACACGTGATCACGACCAGCCACCTCACGCACGCGCCCATCGCCAGCTTGCTCGAGCGCGAGCGCGGCTACGGGCTCGGGGATGCCGTGTACCTGTCGGAGGGTCGATCGATCGGCCTACGCTTGGTGCCGACGGCCCGCGATCTGCGCTTTGCTTGGGCGGAGCTGCGCGAGCAAAAGCTGGAAGAGCGCAAACAGAAAGTGCGTGATGACGGCCGCGCCGCGTTGATTGACTGGGCCGTCCGCACCGGTGAAGCGAGCGACTATCGCGACAATCTGGCTGCGCAATGCCTGCACCCGGTCGGGCATTGGTACGAGGTCGCCAACCTGCTCTTGAATGGCACCCTGGCAAAGCTGCTCGAAGCGCGCCCGCAGCTCCAATACGCCATGCTGCACAACATCGACACGTTGGGTGCCGATCTGGATCCTCGCTGGCTGGGTCGTCACATCCAGAGCGGAGCCTGCCTGAGCATCGAAGTCATGGAGCGTCGGCTGGAAGACCGCGGCGGCGGACTCGCTCGCGTGAGCGGTCGCCCGAGGCTCGTCGAAGGCCTAGCCCTGCCGCGTGAAGAAGACGAGGCGAAGCTCACGTATTACAATTCGCTCACCACGTTCATCAGCATCGACGCGCTGCTTGCCCATTTCGGCTTGAGTCGCGCCGACCTTCACGATCAACGCGCCGTGCGGCGCGGAGTGCGAAATCTCGCGCAACGCCTGCCCACGTACATCACGCTGAAAGAAGTGAAGCGGCGCTGGGGCAATGCGCAAGAAGACGTCTTTCCGGTCACGCAGTTCGAAAAACTGTGGGGCGACATGAGCACTTTGCCCGATGTTTCCGTGCAGTTTTTCTGCGTGCCGCGACCGCGCGGTCAGCAGTTGAAGGACGTAGCTCAGCTCGATGGCTGGCTGCGTGACGGCTCGAAGGACTACGTCGAAGGGTTGTGCGACTTCGGTTGAGCGCGCGCGCTGGGCATCGTCGGGGGGAGGCAAGGTGCTGTCTTGCGGCAGCCTTTTGCCGCTCGTGCCACGGGGTGGGGGCTACTGTTTTGTTTCGTTTCGTAGTCGCTGGTTCGAACTGCGATTCTGATGGGTCTCAGCTCGACTGCGACAAGCCCCCGGTGCCTTCTATGCTTGACGGAATGAAATCATTGCTTGTTTGATAAAGGCTACCGCGAGTCGACGTGTAAGAAGGGATTAAAAGTTTTCGAATCTGCGCGTGATTTCGAAGTCTCGACTGACCGTTGGAGAATACGGGTGAGTGCTATCTGATATAAGAGTTAGACATCCGTGGGATCACGCACGGAGCAGTGGCATTTATTTGTCGTGCAGCCTACATCCCAGGTGACAATGGTCAGGGCGCTGCAGATCAGTGAAGCGCGGTTGCGCCTCGAGTGCGCGGGCGCAGCTCAACCGGTTTGGATCGCGAATCGAACGGGTCGGCTCGTCTACGTCAACGAACGATGGCGCGAATACTTCGGCCTCCGCGCCGCCCTGACAGGTTGGCAGCAGTGGCTCGCGTTGGTCCCGTCGGAAGAGGCGAGCGGCATCATCGCGCGCCTGCAAGACGGCTTGCGAGGCAGTGAGCCGTTTCGCCTGGATTGCCGGCTTCGCCGACACGACGGCAGCTTTCGCTGGCACCAGATCAATGCGCTTCCCCTGAGTGCGGGTACTGGATCGGCGACCCGCTTCTTGGGGGTCAATACCGACATTCATGACCTGAAGGAGAGCGGCGTTCGGGTGTGCGCCGCGCTAGAAGCCGCGAATACCGGAGTTTGGGAGTGGGACGTCGACAGCGACGCGGTCACGTGGACTCCTAAATGTCATGAAATCTACGGCGTCGCCGAAGGCAAGTTTGCTGGCACGGGCGCGGCTTTTTCTGGGCTCGTGTGTGAAGAGGACCGTACGCGAGTCGCTCTTGCGCTCCAGACTGCGATGGAACGCCATGCGCTATATGAGTGTGAGTTCCGGATCGTACGACCATCGGGCGAGGTCATCTGGGTGGAAAACCTGGGTCGTGCGAGCTACGACGCCCAGGGCAGGGCCAGGCGCGTTCAGGGCACCGTCACCGATATCGATCAGCGAAAACGAGACGAAGAAGCTCAGCGCGCGCGCGAATGTGCGCTCCAAACGTTGGCGGACCACAGTCCGGACATCATCAGTCGGTTCGACCGGGAGTTCAGACACGTTTTCATCAACGCTGCCGTGGAGCGGGTAACGGGTCACCCGCGAGCAGGATTTCTCGGAAAGACGAATCGGGATCTCGGGATGCCGCTTCATTTGTGCGAACAGTGGGAAAAGGCGCTCGGCAGCGCGTTCGAAGAGGGCGAGCCCCAGCAGATCGAGTTCACAGTCGCAACGCTGGAAGGTGACCGCAACTTTTGCTCGCGGCTAATCCCAGAAAAAGCTCAGGGTGGCGGCGTCGAATCCGTGTTGGTGATTGCCAACGATGTTACCGAGCAGCGCCGCGCCGAGCGTGAGCTGCGCCTGAGTGAGGAGCGGCTCGAACGCGCCCAGCGCGCGGCTCATATCGGGACGTGGGACTGGAACATCGTGACCGGTGAAGCAAATTGGACGCTGGAGGCGTGGCATTTGTTTGGTCACGAGCCGTTCACATGCCCCGTCACATTTCAGCTGTGGCAGGACAGCGTCCATCCCGAAGACCGCGCCGCCGCGGCTGAAGCCGTCAAGGTGGGCCACCGGACCGGGCGCTATCATGACCAGTTCCGTGTGCTGTATCGTGATGGGTCGGTTCGCTGGCTCGAGGTCGAGGGAGAGGTGCTGTCGGTCCAGGGCGAACCGGTACGCATGCTGGGAACAGTTCGGGACATTACCGAACGCCACGAAGCCGAACAGGCGCTGCGGACCGCAAACGAGCGCTTGATCGCCGGGCGCGGTCGCGTTGTCGCCAAACGTGACATCGTGGCGAAGGTGGCAGCGGCGAGCTCCACCACGGAGATTGCCTCGACCTTTGCCGAGGGTTTGATGCAACTGGGCTCCGTCAGGGTGTCAATCTGGGAAGTGACGGGCGCGGGCGCGTCTCTGTTGCTGAAACGGGGCGGATCCAGCACCGGCGCTGAGAGCGCTCAAATTCCGCTTGAAACGAGGCACCCGGTGCTCGAGTGCGCGCGTGCGGGCCGCACCATCTGGGACGAATCGGGCAATGACGCGTCAAACCCCATGCGCCAACCGGTTTCATACCATCCACTGGTCCAAAGTCCCTCGACCACGACTGTCGTCGCGATCACGCACGAAAACGAGCCGGACGAGGATATCGAAGCGGCTTTGGATCAACTTTGCCGGCAAGTGGGTGAGGCCCTTCGCCGCGCCGTGCTCACCACGAGCCTGATGGAGCAGACGGCGGCGGATCGCCGGTTGATGGCAATCATCAGCCACGACCTGCGCAATCCACTCAACACGATTTCTCTCGCGACATCGCTGATGAGCGCCGATTCTTCGGAGAGACACAGCTCGCTACTTCAGCGCATCGACCGTTCGACCCGTACCGCAACCTCGCTGGTCAATGACCTACTCACGTTCGTACACATCGACGCGGGTGGGCTTCAGCTCTCGTTGGCGAACGTCGCACTGTTCGAAATCCTCCAACGCTGCGTCGAAGATGCGTCCGTACGGGCGACGGGTGAGCGTCGGGTCGTGCTGGAGCTCGACGCCACCCGGGACGGTGCTCTGCTGATCGATGGAGCGCGGATCGAACAAGCCGTCGGCAACCTGCTCTCAAACGCCCTGAGCTACTCGCCGCCAGGCTCTACCATCGTCGTGCGCGGTTCGGCCGATTGGCACGCCTTCTACATCGAAGTCGAAAATCGCGGATCGAGCATCACCGCGCAAGAGGCGGCCAAAATTTTCGAACCGCTCACTCGCCTCGCCACCGTCGGTGAGCAGGGCAGCGTGGGCCTCGGGTTGTTCATCGTCGATCGCATCGTCGAGGCGCATCAAGGCTCGGTCTGGGTGGAAGCGACTTTGCCGGATGGGGTACGTTTTTGCATCCAGTTGCCCAGAGTGCGGAAGCGCGACACCGCGGGTGTTTCTTTGAGCGACCGCAAGGCCAGCCAGCCGCCCCCGCCGCTGCCATCTCCGCTGGACGCAGACCTGGAAAGACTTGCGTCGTACTTCGAGGCAAGAGAACTACGCGCCGTGCTCGAACTGTGGGCCAGCGCACGCGGGGGCAGTTTGATCCCCCACCCGCTCTCGCTCAACCGCGATCAGTTGCGGCCGTACCTGGCCGACATCGTGATGGTCGACGTCCTCCTCGACCCGCGGCACAACCCGATCTTCCGCTGGGGAGAGGTGGGGGCAAGGCTCGAACGTCGCTTGCACGGGACGTTGACCGGTACTCAGATGCAAATGACTGATTCTGCCTTTGGGGCTCCACAGTATGCTGCGTACCGTCGGGCCTGGGAGCTGCGAGAGTGCACTTACGACTACGTGAGGCAACGCCGCTGGGCGACATTCAACTTCGAACGCCTGCTCCTGCCGCTGTCCCGCGATGGCGGGTTGCACGTCACGCAAATTCTCGGAATAGTCCTGTTTCACTAGGATCGCATGTTCAACGATTCGAATCTTGGTGCCGTACTCGAGTCTCTGTCCGAATCGGAGCTGCACGCTCTTCCTTTCGGCGTGGTCAAGCTAGACCCTGATTTGCGTGTGAGATTCTTCAGCGAGACGGAGGCGCGCCTTTCCGGGTTCGTGGGGCGTCCCGTGCTGAACCTTTCGTTTTTCGAAGACGTTGCCCCTTGCATGGCCACGTCGGGAGTGCGGAGCGCTGCCCAGCAAGCCCTCGAAGAGGGAACCCTCGATCTGGAGCTCGGACACACGGGTGATTTCAGCGACCCCAAACGCCTGCTCCGGTGCCGAATCATCAGTGCTACCGATCGCGGTCTCTGGTTTGCGATCGCGCGCTGAATTCGCTCGAGTGTGGCCCCCAAAGGTCACGCGCGCATCCCGCGATAGGTCAGGCGGCGCTGGGCCTGCCGATTCGCGAGCGCTCAATCGAGCGTGAACGAGAACGTGGCCCCTCGATTGGGCGCGGCCTCCGCCCAAATCCGACCGCCATGGCGCGTGACGATGCGGTGCACGATGGCCAGGCCAACGCCCGTGCCCTCGAACTCTTCTTGCCGGTGCAAGCGCTGGAAAACACCGAACAGCTTCGAAGAGTAGTTCATGTCGAAGCCGGTGCCGTTGTCACGCACGTAAAACACGACCATGCCCCGATGATCGCGCTGACAACCCACTTCGATCTGCGCGGGCGTGCGGTGGCGCGAGTACTTGAATGCGTTGCTGAGCAAGTTCATGAACACCTGCCGCAGGAGCGCGGCATCGGCTTGGCACTGGTCGAGCTCACCCACCGTCACCTCGGCTGCACTCGGGGCGAGTTCACGCAGGCACTCGACGACGAGTTCTTTGGTGTCGACCGTGCGCCGCTTCAACGCTTGGCGTGCAAGACGAGAGAATGCGAGCAGGTCGTCGATCAAGTGGCCCATGCGCGCCGCGGCTCCGCGCACCGCCGTCAGGTAGCGTTGCGCTTCCGCCGGAAGGGTCGGGCCAAAGTCTTCGCTGAGGGCGCGCGAAAAGCCGTTCATCGCGCGCAGCGGCTCACGCAAGTCATGCGATACGGAGTAGCTGAAGGCTTCGAGCTCACGGTTGGCGCTCTCCAGCTCGGCGGTGCGCTCGCGTACCCGCGCCTCGAGCTCCACGTTGAGGCGACGGATTTCTTGCTCGGCCTGCTTGCGCTCTGAAATGTCGTTCAGGCTGCCGTGCCAGGTCACGCTGCCGTCCGCGCCTCGCACCGGCATCGAGTGTGCCTCGACCCAAACTTCTCCGCGTCCGGGAATGATGACGCGCCACTCGTGGCGCCAGGGAGATAGCGCGTGCATCGACTCTTGCACCGCTCGATGCACACCTTCGGCGTCGTCTGGGTGATACATCCGAAGCAGCAGTTGTCCGTCTGCGGCGAGCTGTTCTGCGCTCAGCCCGAACAAGCGCGTGAACGCCGGACTCACGTATGGAAAAACCACGCGACCATCCGCAGTGCCCGTCACCGAGTGCAGCATCTGCGGTGAGGCGGCGGCCATGGTCTCGAGTCTGAGCTTCTCCGCGCGTAGGGCCTCGCGCACTTCACGTTGGTCGTGGATGTCCGTGTTGGCGCCGAACCACTGCACGATGGTCCCCGCGTTGTCGTACAGGGGCACCGCGCGGGCTTCGCACCAGCGATACACGCCGTCGTGCCGGCGCAGCCGAAACTCCGCGCGATACTGCGCGCCGACCTTCACGGCGGCGCGCCAACCGAGAAACGCCGCTTCGCGATCTTCCGGATGAATGGGCTCACTCCAGTCTTCACCCAACATCGCTCCCGCCGAGGCGCCCACGAACTCCAGCAACTGCTTGCTCGCGTAGTTGGCGGCGCCGTCCGGGCCGCAAACCCAGACTAGCTGAGGCAGGGATTCGACGATTTGCCGGTACCTGGACTCACTCTCGTCGCTCAATGGTCATCCTCGCTCACGGCCAACAAGCGCGCCAGCGTGCTCAGGAATAGGTCGGCGCCGAAGGGCTTCCGCAAGATTTCACGTACGCCCAGCGCTCGCAGGCTCTCGACCTGGTCGGTCGAGATGGCACCTGTCATCACCGCAACCGGGATGTGCAGGCCGCGCGCGCGCATGGCTTTGACTACGCCGAGTCCGTCCAATCTGGGCATGGCTAAATCGGTGATCACGGCGGCGATCTCTCCGGCGTGCTGATCGAGCTGTGTCAGCGCTTCGACTCCGTCCGTCGCGTCCAACACGCGATAGCCGCGGCGGCGAACGCTCGAGCCCAGTACGCGTAAAATGGCCGGACCGTCATCGACCAAGAGCAGCAACGGCTCGCGGATGCTCGATGCCTCTGGCATTTGACTAGTTGCAACCCGCGTAGGCTGTGGGCGGTGCGCGCGCAGATAGACCCTGAACTCCGAACCCAAACCAGCAGTCGAATCCACCTGAACGAAGCCGCCATGGCTTTCGACGATGCCGAGCACCGACGAGAGTCCCAGGCCCGTGCCCTTGTCCAAGTCTTTGGTGGTGAAGAAGGGATCGAAGATATTGCCGAGATGCTCGGGGGAAATCCCGATGCCCGTGTCCTTGACCGTGAGTAGGGCGTAGAGCCCCGGTTGGCTTTCCGGGGGCTTGCTCGCGGTGCTGGCATCGATCTGTGCGAGCTCCAGACGAATGGTCAACGACCCGCCGTTCGGCATCGCGTCACGCGCGTTGACGCAGAGATTGATCAACACCTGCTGCAGCTGCGTTGGGTCGGCCAACACCAACACGTCGTCAGCCCCGATTTCGAGCTTCACGCTCACGTCCCGAGGGAACGTGTCGCGAATGAGCGCCGACATCTCGTCGATGGCGGAGTTCAGCCGAACCGGGACGCGGTCACCGCTCGTCCCGCGGCCGAAGCTGAGGAGCTGCTTCAACACCTTCGCCCCGCGCAGCGCGCTGCTCTCGATAGTATCGAGCAGGTCGACCTGAGAGGGCTCGGTGACTGTCTCCCTCAGCAGCCCGTCGGCGACCAGGATGGGCAAGATGAAGTTGTTCAGATCGTGCGCCACACCTGCCGCCAACCGCCCGAGGCTCTCCAGCCGCTGAGAGCGCAACAGCCGCGCTTCCAAAACGCGTTTCTCGCGCCATAGGCGGGCGCGGTCGAGCGCGCTTTGCACGGCCACCGGCAGGCGCGACAGTCGATCCTTCAGCAGGTAATCCGCGGCCCCTTCGCGCATGGCTGCGACCGCCAAGTCTTCACCGATCGTGCCCGACACGAGTATGAACGGCACGTCCGCGTAGCGCGCCTTGAGCAGGGCGAGCGCGGTCAGCCCATCGAACTGGGGCAGGGCGTGATCGGACAACACCAAATCGGGGCGCTGAGCGAGCGCGGCCTCGTAGCTCGTCCGATCGTGAACGCGACGCAGCTCCATGTTCAAGCCGCCAGCGCGGAGTTCGCGTTCGACCAACTCGGCGTCGATGGCGCTGTCTTCGACCAGCAAGATGTCGAGGGGATGGAGTTCCAAGTCCGTCGCGCTATCTTCCACCAGCGGAATCCTTACCGGAAGCCCTGGTTTCATCCGTCCTCGGTTTCAGCCTAACACGCCACGCGCCCCTGAGCGGTGAGCTCACGGGGGCGCGCTGGTCTGCTCAGAAACTCGATACGACGGATTGGCAGAGCCGGTTTGCGCTCAACCGGCGGTCAAGCGCGCGCGGCGGGCCGCGAGGATCTTCGCGAACGAGCGGAGCTCGACCTCGCTCGGAGTCAGGCCGGTTCGCTCGACATCATCGAGGCCGATCGCGCCGCAGTTGAGGGCGCGGAGGAAGTAGTTGAGCAGGCCCTGGCCCGTGGCCGCATCATCGAAGACTTCGCCGACGAGGGTAGCCTGGGCTGCCTTCTCGACGAAATTTTTCAAGCGTTCCGCCGCGCTGCTCAGCCCCTCCAGGAAAAAGGCATAGCAGGTCGCGTAGCGTACCGGCAGCTGAGCCGGGTGCAGGTCCCAGCCCTGATAGTAGCCGCCTTCCAAAGAGTGCCGGATGTGACGGTGAGCGAGCCGCCACGCGCCGTACACCGCGGCACGGTTCTCTTCGATTTGGTCGGGGGAGAGCGCCTTGCCCCGGTGAGGGGCGACGGGCATGACGTTGGTGGCGCCGTCGGACAAGAACACACCGGTCCCCGCGTAAGAGAGCAGCATTAGCCCCTTGGCGAGGTCGCACATCGGATGATCCATCATCTGATACGCCGCTGTGATGTTGCACGAGGCAGTGAAGTCGTACGTCCCGAGGTGCGCGCCGACGCAGCGCCCCTCACCGGCCGCGAGCAAGCTCGGGAGCGGACAATAACCGTCCGCTCCGATCAGCGCCTGCGTGGTTTCGACCATCAGCTCGAAGCGCAGCGACCCCGGCGGTAATTGGTGGCGACTTTCCAGGATCTCGAGCAAGCGGACGAGCGTGCGTGGTTGCTCCGGAATGTTCACCTTGGGCAAGGTGACGACGAAATTTTCTGGCAGTGCGCCTCCACTCTCGGTGAGCAGCGTGTCGAGGAACAGCTCGAGCGTGCGCGCTCCGCGCAGCTTCCATTCTTCACCGAAGGACTTGATGCGGATGCCGATGAAGGGCGGCGTGATGCCCTGTTTCATGGCGCGCGCGAGTTCACTCGCGGCGCGCTGCGCGGTTTCGTCCTCTTCGGCGTCGGGGCGAGCGCCGAAGCCGTCTTCGAAGTCGATGCGAAAATCTTCCACCGCTTCGCGGGCGAGCTTGGCTCTCACGCGTTCATACACGGTTTGTGCTAGCCAACCTTTGGGGCTCAAACGGCGCAGTTCGGCCGGATCTGCGCGGTAGCGTTCGGCGAGCGTCACGGGGTCGAGGCCGACCAAATCCGCTTCGGCGAGGAAGCCCACGCCGATTGCGAGCTCGAGCGCATTGGAAGCGTAAGCTTCGAAGCTTGCCAGCGCGAGCTCTCCGAGGCGCTTGGTCGTGTCGGCCTTGTACAGTTGCGCGCCGCCGTAGACGGTGTGTACCGGTTGGCGCGCGGCGCGATCCCCCGGATAAATGCCGGAAAATGCGCGGTTTGCTTGGCTCAAGGCCTGGAAATGCGAGGCCGCTAACGTGGTCAGACTCATGGCTCAGCTTCCGCGATAGGTGGAGTATCCGAACGGGCTCAGGAGCAACGGCACATGGTAGTGCTGGCTCGCGTCAGTGACGTGAAATTGCAGCTCGACTCGCTCGTAAAACGAGTCTTGCCCAGTGGCGCGGTAGTGCGCCCCGGTCTCGAATCTCAACCGGTACAGCCCTGGTGTGAGCGCGCGCTCGCCCAGTAGCTCTTTCACGCGCCCGTCTGGATCGGTGAGCGCGCGGCCGAGCTCGACGAATGAGCCGTCTTCGAGCACGGCCAAGGCAACGCTCACTGCGCTAGCCGGCTTGCCCAGCGAAGTATCGAGCACGTGGGTGGTGATGGCGCTCATGACTCGAGCTTCTCCAGTCGAAGGTGAGTGATCTTGGCCTGCTCGGCGGCGGCGATGCCGAGCTCGAGATCGGGGGTGTGTCGTAGTCGGGCCTGCAGCAAGAGCAGCATCTCCTCCGCGCTTTTACCGGTCGCGCACACGATGAACGAGTAGCCGAAGCGTTCGCGGTAGGCCTGGTTGCCGTCGCGCAGCGCGTGTAGCGTGGCTTCGCTCGCGCGTAGGGCGGCACTTTGCTCGGAAAGCGACCAGGCCGCGGTCGTGGCGAACTTTCTGCGCAAATCTTCCAGATTGGAGCCAATTTCTGGGTGATGAGCGAACGCTTCGCGAAAGTCTTCCGGACCGAGCTGCGCCCAAATTTCGACGGCCGCCGCGTACATGGCGGTATGCGTGGCGAACGGCAGGCGAGCGAGCATGGCTTGCACCCAGCGCGTGGAACCGCAACAGCGCGTGAGCGCCTGAGCCGCAGCATCGTGCGAGAGCGAGTTGAGGGTCGGTGCGGGTTCAGCCACGAGTGTCGCCCCACACGCGCAGGCGACTCACGCCGCCGTCGGGGAAGATGCGTAGGCGGAGGTGCGTGGCAGGGATGCTCGAGAGCAGCTCCCGCGCGAAGAAATGCCGAGTGTCGGCTTGCAGTTTGGATTCGGCGAGCAACGGCTGCCACGCGCTGCTCTCGATCAGGTCCGTTGGTCGCGCGCCAGGCGCGTCAATCACCTCCACCGCGCAGCGATCGGGAAAATTACCTTTGAAGTGATTGGTGTCGACCTCGAGCACGCGTGCCGTGCCCCGCGCGCCGAGCCGAATCAAGATCCAGTCACTGCCCGGCCCGCGCCGACGTCGGGTCTCCCAACCGGAACCCATGTTCTCGGCGCGGCCCGGCAGGAGCAGATTGTTCATGCCGCCAAAGTGCGCGTCCGAACAAGCCAGGGCCAGCGCGCCGTTTTCGAGCGCAGCTAGGTCGAAGCAGCCGGCAGGCACGTGTGCGGCCGCGAGCGAGTCCAAGACTGGCGTCGACCAAGCAGAAGACACTTTGCCGTAGGCGCGAAAGCGAGCCACTCCGCCGTCGGGAAAGATATTCAAGCGCAGGTGGCTGACGACCGAACCCGGCGTTGCCACGAACAAGTTTTGTGAGCTGGGCAGCACAGGCATTTGCGGCAAAAGCTCTTGAAAATCTGCCTTCAAGAGCTCGCCGATGGGTGTCGTGCGCGGGGCGAACAGGCCTTCGACGGACGCGAAGGCGGGGTGGTTGCCGTTGAAGTGCTGGGTGTCGATGTCGAACGCGAGCAGCGAGCCGGGCACGCCCAATTCGAGCAGGCACCAGTCGTGGCCTGGGCCCCGCTTTCGGCGGCTCTCCCAGCCGTCCATCCATTTGCCACGCTCGGTGTACTTGCCCGCGATGAACTGCGCGCGCCCCGGCAAAAGCAAATTCCCCATGCCGGCGAAGAAGTCGTCACTGGTGGCGAGTGCCTTGCCGCCGACCAACGAGCTTGCCAGATCGACTAGCCCATTGAAGCCGGCTCCTGCGTTGTTCACGTCACTCAAGATGCCGTCCTGCGGTGGAGGAGGTGCCGTCCCACGGGACCCTCCGGGTGCGTTTGGCCATCGTACACGCATTTGCCGCGGAGTACGGTGTGATGCACGCGGCCTTGCAGCTCTTGTCCAAGGTACGGTGAAACTTTGTGCTTGAAGAACAAGCGCTCGGGCTCGACAGTGATCGATGCGTCCGGATCCCAGACCAACAGGTCCGCGTCGTAGCCAGGCGCGATCTGGCCTTTTCGCCCAGAAAGTCCGGCGAACTTTGCAGGCGCCGCGCTCATCCAACGAAACAGCGCCGCTAGATCGGCGCCGCGTCGTCGCGCCTCCGTCCAGACGGCGGGCAGGCCGAGTTGTAGTGAAGCGATGCCGCCCCAAGCGTCTTCGAAATCACCGCGCTCGCCGAGTTTGAGCGCGGGGGTGCACGGACTGTGGTCGGTGATCACGAAATCGATCACGCCGTCCAAGAGCGCGCGCCACAAACCCTCGCGGTTCTCGTGCTCGCGGATTGGCGGCGCGCACTTGTACAGCGTGGCCCCGTCCGGGATGCTCTCGGCCTCGAGGCACAAGTAGTGCGGGCAAGTCTCGACCGTGATCGGTAAGCCTTCGGCTTTGGCGGCGCGCAACGTGGCTACGGAGGCTGCGGACGATAAGTGCACGATGTGCACGGGGCAGCGTGTTTCCCGGCACAAGTCGACCAACAAGCGAATTGCTTCGTCTTCCCAAACCTTGGGCCGCGACTCCAGGTAGCGGCGGTACGAACGGCGGTCCTGGTTTAGCACCTGGGCGCCCAAATCGAGCTCGGCGTGGGCCAACAGCGGCAACCCCGCGTCGCGCAGCACGGGCATCGCTTCGCGCAGGTCGGCGGCAGTGGTGTTCGGAAACTCGTCGATGCCCGAGTGTACCAAGAACGCTTTGCAGCCGAGCACGCCGCCCGCGGCAAGGTCGCGCAGGGCCGCGGAGTTGCCCGGTACCACGCCTCCCCAGAAGCCGACGTCCACGAAGCACTTGTTCTGGCTGGCCGAGAGCTTGGCGGCCAACGCGGCACCACTGGTGGTTACCGGCAATGAGTTGAGGGGCATGTCCACGAGTGAAGTCACCCCACCGGCGGCCGCGGCGCGGGTTGCCGTTTCGAAGCCCTCCCATTCCGTGCGGCCCGGCTCGTTCACGTGCACGTGACAATCGACGAGGCCCGGGCCGATCACCCAGTTTCCGAAATCGATCACACCGGGCACTGCCACAGGGCCGGGTACGACTTCAGCAATGAGCTCACCGTCGAACAACACGCTGGCCGGGCCGACCCCTTGCGGCTGAACCACGCGCGCGCTGAAATAGCCGCTATTTGCCATTAAAATTCGGGCTCCGTGAAGTGGCACAAGGTATCGAAGTGCATCGCGCTATCTTCCACGAACAAGGAGCGCGTGATGCCTGCGACCAAGCGCGCTGCCGAATACTTCAAGCCAGAAATGCTCGCTCCGCCAAAGCCCATGCTGAGCAAGCCGCCGAATGTGTAGTTGTACAAGTGCGCCAAGTGGGGCGCTTGCCCCGGAATGCGCTCGGTAAACTCGAAAGCGGGGCCGAGGTAGGGGTGGCGGAGCAAATCTTCATGCTGCTCCTCCGCGGGCGGCGTGTAGCGGTCCGCCCAGCGCGCGATCTGTGCTTCGAACTTGGCGAGCTCGGGGCGCGCGGCTAAATCCGTGACGCAGCCGGTGGCCACGATCACGAAATCGACCTCGAAGCGTTCGCTGTCGGTCTCGATTCGCACCGTGTCACCCTGTGCGCTGAGCGCCTTCCAGCGCGAACCGGCGTGGAGGTGAAAGCCGCCGTGCTCGCGAGCGCGGGCCAGCGTATCTTTCGGCGGCAGCTGCCCCATGCGCATGATTTGCAGAATGAAGCGCCATTTTTCGTGATCCGGCAAGTCCGCGTGGTGCTTCAAAAAGCCTACGAATTCCGCCCAACGGTAGGCGTTCACGTTGACCAATTGCGGCCGCCGAAAGAACAAACGCACTTCGCGCGCGCCGAGTTCGAGCGCGGTCGCGGCGTTGTCGAAGCCGGAAGCCCCCGCGCCCAAGACGGCGATTCGTTTGCCTCTCAAGGCATCGAAGTCGATCGCATCGCGGGTGTGCGCATAGAGATGCGCGGGCAAGGCTTCCGTGACCGCTTGGGGCACGCGCCACTCTCCGGAACCGTCGATGCCGGTCGCGAGTACGACGCGGCGTGCGCGCAGCACGCGCTCTCCGCCAGGACCGCTGCATGGCACCAAGAACTGGCGTGCTTCATGGTCGTATCGCAGTGCACCCACGGTCGTCTGCGGCTCGACCGGGATGCTCAGCGTTTCGCGATACCAAGCCAGGTAGCTTGCCCACAGCTCTTTCGGTAAGAGCCCGAGCGCTTCCCAGCTCCCATCACCGAACTGCGCTTCGTACCAGGAGCGCGGTGTGAGGCTGGGGATGCCCAAATCTGGCCCCGTCAGGTACTTGGGGGTGCGCAGCGTGCGCATGCGCGCAAAGTTGAGCCACGGCCCCGCGCGATCCAACGGGTTGCGATCGATCACGAGCAGGTTGCCGACGCGCTCGCGCATCAGGCCAAACGCGGTCGTCAGCCCGCTCTGCCCGCCGCCCACGATCACGACGTCATACACGGGCTCGCCGGACGGTGAGCGTTGCGGCTTTACCCAGGGGCGCCGGGGGTAATCGAGCAGTTCCAAATCGCGCCGCACCCGGCGCGCGAGTTCAACTAGTCCCAAAGCGGAGGCGTTGCTGGTGGTCATTTAGGTGATTTGCCCCGATAACAGGCGCTCCAAGCGCACGTCCGAGAGGGCTCGCAAGTGGGCCGCGGGTCGGCCGTGACGCAGGGCGACTAGCTCGGCCACGATGCTGACCGCGATCTCTTCCGGGCTGACCGCGCCGATGTCCAGCCCCACGGGCGCAAACACGCGCTCCAAGGGAAAGTCTCCGTCGCGCTGGGCGCGCACGCGCTGGACCAAGCGGAAGACTTTACGCTTGCTGCCGACCAGCCCCACGTACTGCGCATTTTGTCCAGCCACCGCCGCCAACGCGGCTTCATCCAGTTGGTGATCGTGGGTCATGATCAAGACCCAGTCGGCGTCTCCCAGAGCGGCCTTGCGCAGCTCCCGGCTCGGATCGGCCAGCAGCAGTCGACACTCTGGAAAGCGCTCCGGTGTGTTCAGCTCCTCTCGTTCGTCGATCACGTGAACTTCGAAACCTACACTGCGCGCGAGCGCGGCCGTGGGTTTGGCCACGTGACCTGCGCCCAGCAGCCACAGCCGGGGAGGCGGTAGGATTGGTTCCACGAAAATCTCCATTCTGCCCCCGCAGCACATGCCGAGATCGTGTGCCAAGTCACGAATCAGAAGTTCCGGTTCGCCTGATGAGAGCGCCTGCCGCAAGCTCTCCAAGACGACTCGCTCAATCGCTCCGCCCCCCACGGTACCGAGCGTGCTGCCATCTTCACGCAGGAGCAGGCGCGCCCCCGGCTGCTGCGGAGTGGACCCGGAGGCTCGCACGACGGTGGCCAAAGCCCCGCGCTGACGGCTCGTCAGCAGCTCGAGCAGAGCCTGAACGACATCGCGCACGCCCATAGGATGTGCCAACCGATGCACTTCGTCCATTATTTCTCGCGCTACTCGCGCCGGAAACAATTGCTGCGCCATGATACGCTGCACCATGGGCGTGCGGTTCGTGCTGAACGGAAGAGCCGTCACGGCGGAAGGGCCGTCACACCTCACGGTGCTGCAGTGGCTGCGCGCGCAGGGTCTGTGCGGCACCAAAGAAGGCTGCGCCGAAGGCGAATGCGGCGCGTGCGCCGTTGCACTGCTGAAGAGTGACCCGAGCGAAGCGGGTAGCCACTTCGAGCCCGTGAACAGTTGTCTCCTGCCTTTGGCCGCGGTCGATGGTCGAGAGCTCGTCACGGTCGAAGGCATCGCCGAGAGCGACGGCAGTTTGCATGCCGTGCAATCGGCGATGGTGGCGGCCGGCGGGTCGCAGTGTGGCTACTGCACGCCGGGCTTCGTGGTCAGTCTGTTCTGTGAGTACTACCGGCCGGGCCGCGTCGAGTTCGATCCCGAGAGCATTAGCGGCAATTTGTGCCGGTGCACGGGCTATCGACCGATCGCGGACGTTGCGCGCGCTTTGCCGCCGCCCGCCGAAGGCGACCCGCGTTTGGTTCGGTTGCGAACGCGGATGGCGCCGTTGGGCGCGAGCGAGGCGGGCACGCCGGCCGCACGCTTTTTTCGGCCGGGCACGCTCCCGGACGCGTTTGCGCTGCTCGCAGCTCACCCGACCGCGCAGCTGATCGCGGGCGGTACGGACCTGATGGTGTACGCCAATCAGCGTTATCAACGCTTTCCCGTGCTGATTTCGCTCGAAGCAGTGGGCGAGTTGCAAGAGCTCAGCCTGGGCGATGACGAGCTCGTGCTGGGCGCGGCCGTGCCGCTGACGCACGTCGAGCACGCGCTTGCCGAGCGCCGCGTGGGCGCGGAGTTGCTCGAACGATTGCTGCCGTTGTTCTCTTCGCGCCTGATTCGGAATCGCGCCACTTTGGGCGGCAACTTGGGCACCGCGTCGCCGATTGGGGATTCGGCGCCCGCGCTCTTGGCGCTCGGCGCCGAGCTCGAGCTGGTGAGCCGTGGGGGCACGCGCCGCTTACCGCTGGCCGAGTTTTTTCTCGACTATCGCCGTACCGCGCTCGAGGTCGGCGAGCTGATTCGGGCCGTGCATATCGCGCGCCCGTTGCCGGCCGTTCAACGGTTTTACAAAGTCAGCAAGCGCGTGCTCGACGACATTTCTACGGTCGCCGCGGGCTTCGCGCTGAGTTTGACCGCGGATGGCAAAGTCGCGCGCTTGGGCGTGGGTTTGGGGGGAGTTGCGGCCGTGCCGCTCGCGGCGCCGACACTCGAACGAATCGCGCTCGGGCGACCTTGGGATGAAGCCACCCTCGGGTTGCTCTTGGCCGAAGCCGCGCGGCTCGGCACGCCTCAAACCGACTTGCGTGGCAGCGCCGCTTACCGACGCGCCATGCTGAGCAAGCTAATCGAGAAGTTCTTCTACGAAAGTCGTCTGCACGCCGAGGCCGCACAATGAAAGCGGTGGGCAAAGCGCTCAGCCATGAATCGGCCACGCTGCACGTGACGGGCCGCGCCACGTACGTGGAGGATCTCGCGACGCGCACCGCGAACGTCGCTTACGCTTGGCCGATCTCGAGCCCCCACGCGCACGCCTACGTGACCGAGATCGACTTCAGCGTCGCGCTCGGCATGCCGGGAGTGCTCTGCTGCTTGGGCGCAGCAGATGTGCCGGGCGAAAATGACGTCGGCCCGGTCCGTCATGATGAACCGCTTTTTCCGCAGGAAGTCAGCTTTTTTGCCCAGCCCGTGGCGTGGGTCGTGGGTGAAACGTTGGAGCTCGCCCGGCTCGCGGCCGAACACGTGCGCATCGCCTACGAGTCACTACCCGCGCTGACTTCGATCGCGGCCGCGATCGCGGCGGAGAGCTTTCACGCGCCGGCCGAGCGTATGCGTCGCGGTGAGCCCGAACGGGAAATCGACGCGGCCGACGAACGCCTTCAGGGCGAGCTGTTCATCAACGGCCAAGAGCACTTTTACTTGGAGACCCAAGCCGCGCTCGCCGTGCCGGAAGAAGCGGGTGGCATGTTCGTGCATTCGTCCACGCAGCACCCGGCGGAGACGCAGGAGGTCGTCGCGCGCGTGCTGGGCATCGCCAAGCATTTGGTCACGGTGCAATGTCTGCGCATGGGGGGTGCCTTCGGGGGCAAAGAAACGCAAGCCAACACTTGGGCCGCGGTTGCGGCGGTGGCGGCGAGCAAGCTGCACCGCCCGGTCATGGTGCGCCTGACACGCGCCCAAGACATGACCATGACCGGCAAGCGCCACCCGTTCTTCGCTCGCTTCCGCGTTGGCTTCAGCGCCGAAGGGCGGCTCCGCGCGCTGCTCGTCGAGCTGTTCAGCGACGGGGGTTACAGCTTGGATTTGAGCGCGCCCATCATCAGCCGCGCGATGTTTCATCTAGATAATTGCTACTTGCTGCCGCACCTGGAGGTCGTGGGCAAAATCTGCCGCACGCACGCGGTGTCGCACACGGCGTTTCGCGGCTTCGGCGGCCCCCAGGGCATGCTGTTCATCGAAGAGATTCTCGATCGCATCGCCCGGCAACTGAGCTTGCCCCCGCACCTGGTGCGGGAAAGAAATTTTTACAAACCCTCGGACGAAACCCACTACGGGCAACCCGTCAAAGACGCGGAGCGCATCGAGCGGATCTGGTCCGAGCTCAAAGTCAGCAGTGATTTCGTCGGGCGGCTCGAGCAGGTGAGGGCGTACAACGCAAGCCACCGGCATGACAAGCGCGGCCTTGCCATCACGCCCGTCAAGTTCGGTATCTCGTTCACCACCGCGTTCTTCAATCAGGCCGGCGCGCTGGTCTTGATTTACAAAGACGGCAGCGTGCAGGTGAACCACGGCGGCACCGAAATGGGCCAAGGCTTGCACACCAAGATGTTGCAGGTAGCAGCCGATTCATTGGGCGTCCCGCTCGAGTCACTGCGCATCATGGCCACGCGCACGGACAAGATCCCGAACACCTCGGCTACCGCCGCTTCGAGCGGCTCGGATCTCAACGGCGCGGCGATCAAAGCCGCTTGTGAAACGCTCAAAGAGCGCCTGGCCGAAGTCGCGGGCCGACACTTTGCCGTGCCCGCCAGCGAGATCACGTTCGAGCACGGTCGCGCGTTTCCCAGCGCGCGGCCCGAGCTGGCCGTGAGCTTCACGGATGTGGTGCAGCACGCCTATTTGCAGCGCGTTCCGCTGTTTGCCACCGGCTACTACCAAACGCCGAATCTGCATTTCGACCGCGAAAGCGGCAAGGGCAAGCCGTTCCACTACTTTGCCTACGGGGCGGCGGTGAGTGAAGTCGAGGTGAGCGGTTTCACCGGTCAATACCGTATTTTACGCTGTGACCTGCTGCATGACGTGGGGGATTCGCTGTCCCCATTGGTCGACAAAGGTCAAGTCGAAGGCGGCTTCATTCAGGGTATCGGTTGGCTCACCACCGAAGAGCTGGTCTGGAATGAACACGGCGCGTTCTTGTCGAGCGGCGCCTCTACCTACAAGCTGCCCACGCTCGGCGAGTGTCCAGCCGTCTTCAACGTCGCGCTCTTGCAGCGAGCGGCCGAACCCGGTGTCGTGTACGGCAGCAAAGCCGTCGGCGAGCCGCCCTTGATGCTCGCGCTCAGCGTGCGCGAAGCCCTGCGCGAGGCAGTCGCCGCGTTCGGCAGCGGCGGTGTCGTAGAGCTCGCCTCGCCCGCGACGCCCGAAGCCGTGTTCTGGGCGATCGAAAGCGTCCGCGCCAACGCGCTGCGCGCCCGCGCTGCCGAGTAAGCCAAACTGGCAAGTGATACTCGACGCCGCCTCATGTATCTAAAGCGTTTCGAAAATTGATCGAGCTGATGACGGTGATTGCATCGCACTCGGCCGTGTGCGCTGCGGTTGATCTCGATACTCGATTTCCCGTACGCTGAGCTCATGGTGGTGGAGTTCGCGGCGTCGGGGTCGAGTGATGAGCATGAAGCGTCGGAACTTTGGGGGCGGCTCGAGCGGCCGCTGCGTCATTTCAAAGCGCGCATCACGGCGCTCGATCAGGAGGCCATTCGCAAAGGTCACATCTCGAGGGTCTCCGAACAACAGCTGTTCGACGACTTCGCGAATCTCGAACGTTTGCCAAATGAATTATTGGGAACTCCTACATCGCAGGGTGCGCCTGCTCCCCGTGCCGAAACTCGCGCGCTGCTCGGCGCGCGCCTGCAGAGTGAGCTTTTGCCCTACTTGCTGATGAGCGAGAACGCAGAGCGCTGGTACTCCAAACCGCGTGGTTATGCGGGTGATTACTTGTCCATCTCTCGCATGTACGAGGATCAAGCGCGCGGCATCGGTCGCGTCGGCCAAACGCTCGATCGCTGCTTTCTCAATATGAGTGCCGTGCGGGCGGTGCAAAATCGCCGTGGTTTGCTCGCTCGTGAAATCCTCCAGGCGGTGCACGATGCTGCGCCGGAGGCCGCGCGCGTGACCAGCCTCGCGTGCGGGCCCGCGGCCGAGCTGTTCGATGTCTATCAGCAGTTGGATAATCCCCGAGCGCTGCGCAGCACGCTGCTCGACTTGGACCTGCAGGCGCTGGCCCACGTCGCAGACCGCCGCGACCGGGCCAAACTCAAGTCTCAGATGTTGCTGCTGAACGACAACTTGCTGAGCCTTGCCGCCGGCCGTGGGCGTTCCAGCATCAGTGAACAAGATCTGGTCTACAGTGTCGGTTTGATCGACTACTTCAAGGACGACTTGGTGGTGCGTCTGATGAACTTCGTCCATGGGATTTTGCGGCCTGGTGGCAAGATCATTCTCGGCAACTTCCACCCGCGCAACCCAACACGCGCGTTCATGGATCACGTGTTCGACTGGAAACTCATTCACCGTGATGAAACAGACATGAATCGCTTGTTCGAGGCATCTGCTTTCGGTCGACCGTGCACCCGGATTTTGTACGAGGAGCAAGAAGTCAACTTGTTCGCGGAATGTGAGCGAATGAGCTGAGCACTCCGCCGCGGGCCCGCGAGAGTGGGCTTGGGTTGATGGTCACGTGCCGCGGGCGGGGGCGTCGCGGCCTTCGGCGTCGTGGACGCGCCTCGGTGGGCTCGTGCGAAATGCGTGAAACGTCGGCGGCGGGCGAAGGTTTGGGTGAGGGGTACCTCTAACTGCAGGTCGTGACGGACTGGCAGCACGACGGAGGAAAAAGGGATGCTCACTTTTGAAAAACGGGTGTGGGTACTGGCTGCGGCAATGGCGACCGCGTCGGGGTTGGGCTGCTCGGCAGCCAATGAAGTCTCGGACTTGGAGTCCGTCGACAGCGCCCAAAGTGAATTGACCGCGCAGCAACGGCTGAGCGCGTGCAGCCAAGATCCGCGCGTGACGATGGGCTTGCTTTCTCCGGACATCTGCGCCGGCGGCGACATTTTCTTGCGTGAAACGTTCGGCGGGAATGGCCGAACGTGCGGCAGTTGTCACCCCATCGCCAACAATACCACGGTGGATGTGCCGTTCTTGACGGCGCTCCACGCATCGAACCCGAACGATCCGCTGTTCGTGTTCGAACGAGATCCGAAGTTGGCACAGCTCGAGACAGTGGACCTACTGGGGGCGGCGGCGGTCTTGGAGAACGTGGACGGCTTCGAAGACCCCACGCACAAGTTCGTTTCGCGCTCGGTGAACCACATGCTCTCCCTCAGCACGAGCTTGTTGCGAGATCCTGGAGATGGCACGAGCAGCCCGCCGCTGGAGCGGACCGGCTGGGGCGGGGACGGCGCGCCCGGGGACGGCATGCTACGCTCGTTCTTGACGGGCGCGATCAAACAGCACTTCACCAAGAGCCTGGCGCGCCGGGAAGGCATCGACTTCCGGGTGCCGACTGCTCTGGAGCTGGACTTGACCAATGCCTTCCAGCGCAGCCTCGGCCGTACGAACGAGCTCGACCTCACTCGAGTGCGCATCAGTGATGCGGAGGCCGAGGATGGCCGGCAGGCATTTTTGGACGTCCAGCGCGGGCGCTGCAACGTGTGTCACGCCAACGCGGGCGCGAATTTCATCGATACGCGGCTCAATCGCAACTTCGACACGGGCCTGACGCGCGTCGGCGGCAATCTCGACCAAGGGCTGACTCAGGGCACTCAAAATGGCGAGGTATTCTCGGATGGTGGCTTCGGTTCCACGACGCCGTTCGACGCGACCGGCATCGGGTTCGACAATTCGTTCGGAGACGGTTCGTTCAGCGTGCCGCCTCTGATCGAGGCCGCGGACACCGGCCCGTTTTTTCACAACAACGCGCGCGGGCCGGACATCGAGAATGCAGTGGCCTTTTACGCGAGCACGCCTTTCGGCTTCTCCCCCGCTGCACAAGAACTCGAAGCGCGCTTCGGCAGCCCGCTCAACCTGGTTCCTCTGGACTCGCTACACATTGCTCGCTTTCTGCGCGTCTTGAACAGCGCGTTCAACGTGGAGATCGCGATTCAGCGACTAAGTGCCGCCAACACGCTCGTCGGCCAGTTCGGCAACACGCGCGCCGACATCCAAACCAAGTTGATGGATCTCGCTCGTGAAGAGCTGAACGACGCGCTGACCGTGCTGGGCGGTGTCAGCTTGCTGAATACCGCCGCGCAAAGCAGCATCCGCCAAGCCAATACGCAAATTGCGTCCGGCATCGCCGCCAGCAACGCCACGACGCGCCAGTCACGTATCAACAGTGCGCTGACCTTGGTGCGCAGCGCCCGCAGTCAGTTCGGCTCGAACATCACGTTCCAAATGGGGCAGGGCAACCTGGTCTTTTGAGCGCGCCTATCAATCGCTGCGCTGACGACCCGACACGCGACCCCTCGCACGTGTCGGGTCCGCTCGACTTACACGGCAATTATCCGGCACGCTGGTTTGCGCCCTCCGTTGGGGGCGCACTTGTCCGGACGGGCAATATTT
>Ga0247740_1000213_pt1 | contig 31350 bp, 29 predicted proteins | sample UWRJL148409B2_FD_180942 | JGI IMG/M metagenome (GOLD analysis project Ga0247740, IMG submission 180942) | Plant litter microbial communities from Arlington Agricultural Research Station in Wisconsin, United States - UWRJ-L148-409B-2 | ecosystem: Environmental > Terrestrial > Plant litter >...
TTGCATTACCATACCTGTTAATCATAAAATTATTCAAATAGGTTTCGTCCCAGCCTCTGCTATAACTAAATACATTATCCTGTACTTCTATTGAGGTATTTCTAAGCTTTTCCATCAGCTTGTCGTTTTGCATGGTTTCGATAGTATTGTCCAAAAGTTCACTTCGACTTACATCATTACGAATTTTTCTGTTGGCAAGCATCGCTAAGGAAATATCAGACAGAAATCCTAATCCAAAAAATACCAGAAAAATGATTGTCCCTATTTTCCAGGGTGAAAGAATGCTGAAAATAGAAATGTTATCTTTTAATAAATAAAGAATAAACAATAAAAAAACCGTAAAAATGGGATAAATCATTTGTTGACGGCTGTTTGCAGCAAAACTTAAAACAAACGTAAATGATGCATAAATAACGACAAGATTACTGCGAAACTTGTTGTATGGCAGTCCTGATAATGAAGGGAAAAACATAATTATAGGCGCATATTGCAAATAAGTTAATCCTTCTAAAAACTTGTTTCCAGCGTCTCCATACTGCACTTCGTTTACAACTGCAAGACTTTTTATTCTGGCCAATAAACCTATAAGTCCTAAAATCCATAATGTTGAAGGTTCGGTTTCGAAAAAATTTAGCTTGTATAAGGTGCGCTGTATGATATTGTTGCGTCTTCGTTTTCTGTAAACTACTACATAAAATGATAATGAAGCTACAATAAAAATCAGTGTTTGATAAAAAAAGGTCTCATAAGGATTTTGAAAACCGTATGTAATGGGTTTTGATTCTATTAATGTTGCGGTCAAAGGAATAAAACTCGCCAGAAAAATAGATGAAAATGCTAAAAAAGAAAACGGATGTTCCAGTATTATTTTCTTTTTAAAGAAAAAATTACGAAAGATTAGCCAAACTATTACTGTCATCACACAACCGGCAAAATTTTGCCAGGAAGGGAAAAAAAATATTTCGCCAATTATAGAAAGTACTACTACTAAATCAATATACTTAGTTACTGATTGTAAAGCACTTCCTTTCCTTCGTATTTTTAGATTATCAGTCATTTTTTTGCGCGGTTTTCAGCATTCTCTTCACAGCTTCTTCGTTAGAATATCCAGAGGTTTTACATCTTTGTATTCCTCCTTCAATTATTTGCCTGCGTTCTTCTTCGTTATTTAAATAATAGCGGCATTTTTCTAATAGTTCTTGATCGTCAGCAAAAAAAACGGCTTCTTTATTTTCACTAAACAATTCCAAATGTTCTGCTGTTCGCTCGGCCAGCATAAAACCGCCACATGCCGGAATTTCCATGGTACGGGAAGTTTGAGTATCAGAATTCATTTTTCTTAAAAAACAAAGGGATATTTTAAATGCCTGCAGTGCCTTCGAATAATCTTCTGAATAAATTCCAGGTGCTATTTCAAGGTTTTCAGTTTTATATTCATTCCATTTTTTATCTCCAAAAACCTTAACTTTTATTCCATTCTTTGCTAAATATAAAATACTGTCACATCGTTCTTTTTCCCAGGCTCCAATAAATCCGACATCACCACCCAATCGCTGTATTTCATCCTCGCTAAGCATTCTGGGATAATGAAAAGTTTGTTCGTAGTGTTTGTTTGTAAAAACTATTTTTCTGGCACCCAGACGTCGCATGTGCTCAAGGATATAAGATTTTGTGGTAAAATGCAGATCATAAAGCGGAATACAATCGAGATAATTTTGACTCTGATTGTGCCTTAAAGCCATATTATCCGGTGAATAACTTACAATCTTTGTATTAGGCGAAAGCTTCCTGATATGTGCCAGAGTTTTACGGTTTATGGTAACTCCTTTATCGATCCAGACAATGTCATAAGGAGATTCGATAGCTTTCCTTATAAAATCCTTTATTTTTTTATTGGCTGATGAATTATCCGGCAACCTGACCGCCAGACCTGACTGAAACAAATGATAGGCAATTCGATACCAGATAGAAAAGGGTTTCTTGCGTGTATTGACCACATGAATTTCATCTGAAATCTTTTTTAACGCCCAATGACGATGCAGACAAGTATTGGACAAGCCTGACATATTTCCTATAGATAATATCTTCACTTTATTATGTATTGATCTTTTTGATAAAAAAACTAAAAATGAACTAGTTTTAAAACGCAGGTTCTTTGGTTACTAATTGCCTTTTTTTTCTATTAATGATTTTATATCCTGGACAAATTCGTCAGTAAGAGCCTGACTTTCTTTTAAGGCATCGGGATAAATTACAGCCTGAGAAATATCTTTGGCCAAATCTCCTGAAAACAAAACGGGCGGATATTTGTAAAAATCATACTTTTCGGATCTTGGGGCAAACAGTACACATTTCTTTTTCATTAAAATGCTCCAGTAAACGGCATGGTAACTATTGGTTAAAACCACTTCAGAGCTTCCTATAAAAGCAATCATTTCCTTTAATGAAGCGCTGTTTGTAATTTTATCGAATTCATGAATTTCCTTCGGAAGATGGTGCGGAACATCTTTATGTGCCACTACTCCAATATATCTCTTGACTGGATACTCCTGCTGTAATTCTGGTAAAGCACACGTAGCGCAAGGCACATAACGAAAATCATTGTATTTGAAATCGCGAACTGCAACCAAATCAAAAGCTTTGAAATCGACTTTTTTATTGATTTTTTGTTTCGCATTAGAATTGAATCCTGCGGACCATACTACTGCTTTTCCTGCTTTTTTTGCTGCTTTATTGATATTATAGTTCCATTCGGGCATGGCGTTAAGCAATCCGCCACCGCCTACAAGTATTACATCATTCTTTTTAATCAATGAGAAATCGACTTTATTTACATCGTGTACAATGCATTTGTAATGGTCAAATTCCGGGAGAAAATACTGGTAATAGCCACAAACTTTATCTCCGGTATTATTGGTAATATATCTGTGTATAAAATGAACAGTAGGGGTTGTTGTAACGTAATTTTGGTTCAATATTTTTGTGGTATATTTTTTTCCGGATCTCCAAATTTGGAACACGGTAAATAAATCGTACTTATTTACTAAAAGCCTGTAGGTGTTTTTGATTGACATTTTTAAGGGTATTTAATTAGCCTCTTTTCGAGCAAATTAGTTCGCTGTAAAAGTTGCTTTACTTTTTTTTAAAATAAATTTTGCCTGATCCCATAATCCGGCATACATTTCTTTAAAGCTGATGTTAAGAAACTTATTGTTATTCCTTAATGTGTATACAAAAAGGGCAAATTCTGTAAGTACAAGTGCCAAAGGAATCAGGTTCATATTAGGTTCTATTTTTAGAAACACATAACACAATGCTACTCCGGCAACCTGAGAAATTAAAAATACTACCGTAAAGCGAACGTGGGTGTTGGTAGAAAGCGGGATGACACTTGACAATCCGGAAAGGCATGAAATCAAGAGTACAAACAACATTCCTATAAAGAAAACTTCATTGAATACTATGGCATGTTTGGTCCATTCCATATAAATTGTTTTTCCTGTAAATACCAGTAAAATAATGCATAATAAAGTAGCTGCAAATGTGATTACGAGTGATTTGTTGTAGATATTTAATATCGTTTTATAATCCTTTCTTCCGTAAGCTGCACAAATTTCAGGATTGATGGATGTGGACAACATATTCATCATCTGACGCAGAAAATTAACAAGCGTTCTTGTTGTGGTAAAAACAACCAGAAAAGTCCCGCCCAAAAGTACATTCACTACAAACACCATCCCCTGGCTGGAAACGGCCTGCCCTAACGGAAAAAACATAAAAGCAAGCGACGGTTTCATAATCGATTTAAAAACAGGTCCGTCAAAATTGCGCAGGTATAGTCCTGATGCGAATGTTTTTCGGGAAGCAAAATGCTTAAACAAAATTCCTGCTATCGAAGGAATAAGATATATGGTAAGCATTAAAATAATATCCATTTTAAAAAAGATCCCACAAAACAGTATAATCAACTCAGCCATACGTATCAGGTTGTCTGCTACAATAACTACGTGAGTTCGTGATGTGGCCCTAAAAATACCATGGTACACTCTGCCATACATCATGGCAAAAACTTCACACAAAAGTAAAACAAAGGCAACAGAGGTTTCTTTTTCTGTAAAGTGCTCTACTCCCAGCATTCCTTTAAACCCCCAAAGGGCGAAGATCAAAACAGATACTAAAAGAAACACACCAAATACAGATAAAACAAATAAGAAGGCATTTGTTTGCAATTTTAAGCAGGTATCATAATCCTTTTGATTGTACTTAATGACAAATTCATTGTTACTTGCCCGGTTGAGTCCCATATCGGTCATCGCAAAAAACGAGGAAAGAGCCGTAATTAATATCCAATCAGCATATTTATCAATTCCCCAGTACATAATAAACAAAGGAACCATTGCGATCTGGTTAAGAAAACTAACCCCCATTCCGAATATACTTGCCGCGAAATTTTTTACTATTGACTCATATACTGACATAATTGTGCGTAATTTTTAAGATTTTAAGATAGTACTAAGACTAAAATACATTGTTGGCAGTTAGAGAAGAACAATAAAAAAGACCCAAGAATAGTGTTATGCTTACTTATCATATAAGTACAACATCTGCATACAGTAACACCGTTTTTAATTATACCCCAAAACAATTAAAATAAAACTAGATCTTACCATGAAGAAAGATTGATCTGTGTGTTAATGCATGTCAGACTCTGTATCCATTGGGTCTTAATGTTCTTTATGATTTTTTGATTAGATTCTTTGATGATATTGAAACTCCATAGGGCAGTATTTTTGTGTGCAATTATCCATTAATTAAAATTGAATTTTTCATCAAAATATACACGCAGATCATCCCGATACCCCATTTTTGTTTCTAAGCAATCTAAGACCCCTATGTTTTTTATATTGGTAAACTTATTCAGGAATTTCGGGCAGTGATTGCAAATTAATAACTGAATGCCATGAGTATACAACCTAAACAAATCGATTAAATCATCTTCAGAATAAAGGACAAAAACAATCAGTGAAAGGTCTGTATTTATCTCATTTCCATAGATAATGGCCTTTTTATTACCCGTTAAAAATTTGATGTCTTTGAACTCATACTTTAAAAATCTCGAAAAATAATGAAAGTCATCAAAAACCAATACTTTACTTTGATTCATGTTTTTAAAATTTAAAAATTAATGTTTCATTAAAAATATTTGAAACTATTATTACTACTTCAATTGCTTTTCCGGAGATAAAAAAAATAAAAGTTCAGTATTATTTACTTCAGGTGCCTTTTTGAAATCAGACTAAAAAGAAACTTTCTTAACATTTTCTACATTGGCCAAAAACCAGTTGTAGGTTTCCTCAATTCCTTCTTCTAAAGCGACCTGATGTTTCCAGCCTAATTGATTCATTTTAGCACTATCCATTAATTTTCTTGGAGTTCCGTCTGGCTTTGTTGTATCCCATATAATTTCTCCGCGATGTCCAACAATTTGCTGTATTGTCCAGGCTAATTTTTCAATACTTAAATCTTCCCCGGTTCCTACATTGTAGAGATAATCCGGAAGTTGATTTTCTAAAGCAAATACAACGGCCTGTGCCATATCATCTACAAAAAGAAACTCTCTTAGCGGTGTTCCTGTTCCCCAAAGTGTTACAGGCGAATGATCGTTTTCTTTAGCTTCATGAAATTTGCGTATCATAGCAGGTAAAACATGCGAACTTGTCAAATCAAAATTGTCGTGAATGCCGTATAAGTTAGTGGGCATGAGACTCACATAATCTTTTCCAAATTGTTTTCTGATGGCTTCGCAGGATTTAATTCCTGAAATTTTAGCCAGCGCGTACCACTCATTAGTGGGTTCCAGGGAATCTGTCAGGAGATATTCTTCTAATAAGGGTTGCGGAGCCAGTTTAGGATAAATACAAGAGCTGCCTAAAAAAATAAATTTTTCTATTCCTGCATGCAAAGCAGTATCAATAAGATTATTCTGGATCTGCATGTTCTCCATAATAAATTGATAAGGGTAATCTTTGTTTGCCAGAATCCCTCCTACTTTTGCTGCCGCATCAATAATGGCATCCGGTTTTTCTCTGGATATAAATGCTCTCACAGCTTCCTGATTGCGAAGGTCTAATTCCTGACTAGACTGACCTATTAGATTTGAATATCCCTTCTTTTCTAATGCTCTCCAAACTGCTGATCCTACCATCCCGCGATGTCCGGCAATATATATTTTTGCTGTTTTATCTAAACCCATTTTTATTCGTAATAATTCATTGTTTGATATCCTGCTTCTTCCAGATGGTGATCTTTTTTCATTAATTTCACATCTGATTCCATCATATCGGTCACTAAATCCTGAAGATCATATTCCGGAGTCCAGCCTAGTTTGGTATTGGCCTTGGTGGCATCACCAATCAATAATTCGACTTCTGTTGGACGGAAATAACGAGGATTTACCGCCAAAACTTCTTTTCCTATTTCGATTTGATAATCCGGATTACGACAAACTGCGACATACGCTTTTTCATCTACACCAGTTCCTGTAAACGCTAATTCGATACCAACGTGAGCAAAACTCATTTTAACAAATTCGCGAACCGGAGTTGTAGTACCTGTTGCAATAACCCAATCTTCCGGCTCTTCTGCCTGAAGAATCATCCACATCATACGTACATAATCTTTAGCGTGTCCCCAATCTCTTTGCGCATCAAGATTTCCTAAATAAAATTTATCCTGCAATCCTAAGGCAATTCTGGAAACCGCACGGGTAATTTTTCTGGTTACAAAGGTTTCTCCACGAATAGGAGATTCATGGTTGAATAAAATTCCGTTACAGGCATACATTCCATAAGCTTCTCTGTAATTAACCGTTATCCAGTAGGCGTACATTTTTGCAACAGCATACGGAGAACGAGGGTAAAAAGGCGTAGTTTCTGATTGTGGAACTTCTTGTACTTTTCCGTATAACTCAGATGTAGAGGCCTGATAAATACGGGTTTTCTTTTCTAATCCTAACAAACGAACTGCATCTAAAACCCTTAGTGTTCCTAAACCATCAGCGTTTCCTGTATATTCCGGTATTTCAAAAGAAACCTGAACATGACTCATTGCTGCCAGGTTATAAATCTCATCGGGCTGAATTTGCTGAATCAAACGAATTAAGTTCGTACTATCAGTCATGTCGCCATAATGCAATATAAATCGTTGATTATTTACATGCGGATCTTGATACAAATGATCAATACGATCTGTATTAAACAAAGAACTTCTTCTTTTTACGCCATGAACAATATAGTCTTTTTTTAATAAAAACTCACTTAAATAAGCTCCATCCTGACCAGTTACCCCTGTTATTAGTGCTACTTTAGCCATAATTATTTATCTTTTATTTTGTTTTGATTTTGTACTTTTCATCTTGTGCAGAGATGAATTCTGTTTTCTTTAAGTCCGGTGATTGTCAATACAAATTGCTGCGCTAAATCAAACAAGAACCTGATAACTCCAGCTGTTGATACACCTCTTTAACTTCTTGCGAATATTTTTTTTGTAAAACCAAAAGGGCATCAGGAGTATGAACCAATAAGCAATCTTCTAAACCTACAAAGGCCGTATGCACATCAGAACCAATTACAATATTTCCGTTAAGATCTGCTGAATGTCCGTTTTGCATCAAATAATCATATACCGCTTCAAAAGATCCTAAATCAGACCATTCGAAATGAGTAGCCACTACTTTTATATTTTTACTTCGCTCCATTACAGCGTAGTCTACACTGATAGAAGGTATTTGAAGCGATAATTCATAATTTAATAAACCATCGACATTATCCTGCCAAACCAGTTGGGCTCGCTTGTAAAGTTCCGGTTCCTGTACTTTTAACTCTTCTAAAAAGAAACCAGCTTTAAAACAGAACAAACCACTGTTCCACAAAAATCTTCCGCTTTCTGTAAAGGATATTGCTTTTTCTAAATTTGGTTTTTCATGAAATGCCAATACTGTATCTCCATCAAATTCAATATATCCATAGCCGGTTTCCGGTCTTAAAGGCTGTATCCCAAAAGTGACTAAAAAGTTATTTTTTGCTAATGCTATAGCCTGATCCAATCCCGCCTTATATTGTACTTCTCCTTCTATGATATGATCAGATGGTGTTACGATCAATATGTCATCCGGATCAGCATTAAATGCAGCAAAAGCAATTGCAGCAGCTGTATTTCTTGGAGTAGCTTCAATGATATGCGTAAAAGGAATGCCTAATTTTTTCATGACGTTCTCCGTCAAATGACTATTATCTCTGTTTCCAACCACTACAACATCATCTGCCACTGCGGCATTTCGCTCTAAAGTCAGTTCAAATAACGATTTACCCTCAAATAAATCCAGATATTGCTTGGGCTGGCTTTTACGGGAAAGTGGCCAAAGCCTGCTTCCTACTCCTCCCGTTAGCACAACATGTATTATTTTATTTGTTGAATTCATATTTTCTCATTTAATAATTCAATCTGAAAAACCTCTCTGCGTAAATTAGAACTCGAAAAACGATGGTCTCTCGTATTGAAATAAAGTACAATACCTTTTTCTTCGCAATAGTTTCTGCCTGTAAAATCCCTTTCCTTATATTCATCACCTACAATGCGTACATCGATTTGAAAAGCTTTTAAGATATCTTCTAAATCCTGCTCTGTGGTATAAGGCACAATCTCATCTACAAACTTGCACGCCTTCAACTGAATGTAACGTTCTACAACTGTCTGCGTGGGTTTGTTTTTTGTAGGTCTGTCAATCGTTGGATCTGTTTGTAAGCCAACAATCAAATAATCACAATGTAATCTCGCTTCTTCAAGCATTTTCACATGACCCGCATGCAATAAATCAAAAGCACTAAAGGTTATTCCTGTTTTCATAATATTGGTTTTTGCTTATATAAATGAGTTCAAAAAATAAATCGGGCTGTAAAAGATATTTATACAAATATTTTAAAATTGAACAAGGGTTCCCCGTGAATAGTTACATTTTACTATCCCTAAAAAAAATAAAATTTATTATTTTTTTGACTTATTATGTTTGGAAAAAGTTGGAAAGTGACTACAAAAAAACGACTACCAACAAGGCAAAATTAACACAGACTCAGAATAATCGAAACTTAATTTAGTGGTTAAAAAGTCTTAATAAGGAATAATTACAATTGAAAAGAGCGCCTAAAGAAATAAAACACAATTAATTTCACTTACCTATATATTAAATCTATTTGCAACAAAAACAAACTGTTAAAGTGTATTTAACTGCACAAAACAAAATCTTACAAATAATTAATATTCAATAATTTACAATTAATATACCGCTATACTATTAATAGGTATTTAAAGAAAAGTCAAGTATCAATAAATATTAATTTAACATTCAAAGAAGAACAGATAAAATATTATGAAAACTAAAATTACTAAAATCTGCTGTATCGGTGCTGGTTATGTTGGTGGACCCACCATGGCAGTAATTGCTAAAAAATGTCCACACATACAAGTAACAGTTGTTGACTTAAATACAGAACGCATAGCGGCCTGGAATGATAAGGATGTAGCCAATATTCCAATTTACGAGCCAGGGCTTAGTGCTATTGTAGAGGAAGCCAGAGGAAGAAACTTATTTTTCTCTACCGATGTTGAAAAAGCGATAGAAGAAGCCCAGATTATTTTTATCTCAGTAAATACGCCAACGAAAACTTACGGAAAAGGAAAAGGAAAAGCAGCCGATTTAAAATATATTGAACTTTGCGCCAGACAAATCGCCAAAATTTCAAAAGATGATAAAATTGTGGTAGAGAAATCTACTCTGCCGGTACGAACTGCTGAGGCTATCAAAAGTATTCTGGACAACACCGGCAACGGAGTGCAATTTCAAATTTTATCCAATCCTGAATTCCTGGCAGAAGGAACAGCTGTTACTGATTTATTACATCCGGACCGAATTTTAATAGGTGGCGAAACAACTCCTGAAGGACAAGAAGCAATTGAGGCATTAGTTGATGTTTACAAAAATTGGGTTCCCGAAGAAAAAATATTAACCACAAATGTATGGTCTTCAGAATTGTCTAAACTAACTGCCAATGCTTTCCTGGCACAGCGCATTTCGTCGATAAACGCTTTATCTGAACTTTGCGAAAAAACGGGTGCTGATGTTAATGAAGTTGCAAAAGCAATTGGAATGGACAGCCGAATTGGTTCTAAATTTCTAAAAGCATCAGTTGGATTTGGAGGTTCTTGTTTTCAAAAAGACATTTTAAACTTAGTTTATATCGCAAAATCATACGGATTAAATGAAGTGGCTGATTATTGGGAGCAGGTTATTATTATGAACGATTATCAGAAAAAAAGATTCTCGACTAAAATAACACAAACTTTATATAATACGGTTGCCGATAAAAAAATAACATTCTTTGGCTGGGCTTTCAAAAAAGATACGAATGATACCAGAGAATCGGCAGCTATTTATGTTGCAGATGATCTAATCTCAGAACAGGCCAAAATTGCAGTTTATGATCCTAAAGTAAGCAGAGAAAAAATACTGGCCGATTTAGATTATTTAAAAACCAGATCGCAGGAAGAAAACAAAGCAAGCCTGGGTTCTTACCAAAATCCTTATGAAGCTTGTCAGGAATCACATGCCATTGCAGTGCTCACAGAATGGGACGAATTTAAGACTTATGACTGGCAAAAAATATACGATTCGATGCTAAAACCGGCTTTTGTATTTGATGGCAGAAATATTTTGAATAAAACAGAACTGGAATCTATTGGTTTCATTTATCAGGCAATTGGTTCTTAAAGTGGTATAAAAAAGACTAAAAATCATCTTGTACAATCCAAAAACATATATAAAATGAACTGGTACGTTATCTATACAAAACCAAAATGGGAAAAAAGAGTTGCTGACCAACTCACGCAGTTGGGCGTAAACTGCTATTGTCCTTTAATAAAAACTACAAAGCAATATTCTGACAGAAAAAAAACGCTGGAAGTACCGCTTTTTAGTAACTATGTATTTGTTCAATTGGCTGATAAAGACCGAAATTTAGTTTTTTTATCACGCGGAGCCATCCGGTATTTATACTGGCTAGGAAAACATGCCATTGTAAAAGATAAAGAAATCAGCACTATAAAAGAGTGGCTTACTGAAGACGCCGCTATTAGTATTAGCCAATACAATGTTGGCGAAACGATTAAAGTAAATTCAGGCCCTTTTTTAAATCATGATGCTGTAATCAAAGAAGTAACAAACTCTCACTATGTCCTGATTTTAGAATCTCTGGGTTGTGTCTTAAAAATTAAGCACAAAGCCGCAGAAATTAAGATCGCGATTTAATAAAAATGAAATAAAAAAATGGATTTTAATTTATCTAAAGAAACAGACAAGGATACAATATTTAAAAAGATCGCTTCATTTTTGGAAGACCAAAATTTTAAAGTAGTACAACAGGATGACACAAGACCATGGGGAGGTTTTTTTGTAATAGATGAAAAACAAGCACAAGCTTTTGCAGCGCAATTTTTTCCGCATTTAGAAATGTCAGAAATTCAGATTACCAATAAGTTGAGCCCAAAAATTTTAATTGTCGCACCTAATAAGCGATTGTCCTGGCAATATCATTTTAGGAGAGCCGAAATCTGGACCATTCTTTCTGGTCCTGTTGGTGTAAAAACAAGTGATACTGATGAAGAAAAAGAACTTCAAATACTTGATCCGGGTCAATTTATTCAAATGAATAAAGGAGAACGCCATCGTTTGACAGGTTTGGATTCCTGGGGAATTGTTGCTGAAATCTGGCAGCATACTGATCCGGATCACCCTTCTGATGAAGATGACATCGTTCGCTTACAAGACGATTTTGGAAGATAATGCAAACGACTAAAAAATACAAAGCCATAAATCTTAAACTCTTAAAGATTTATGGCTTTTTATTTCTAAGAAAGAATGTTGTAATTATTTCTTTTTAATGTAAATCTGCGGAGAGATTCCTGTCACTTCCTTAAAGGTTGTATAAAACGGACTATAAGATGAAAATCCTACTTTACTGGCTAAAGATTCTATAGTGTTTGACTGTAAATAACCTTTTTCTATTAATTGCAATGCATCGTGTATTCGCACTATTTTCTTAAATTCAGTAAAACTTACTCTTGAAAGATACTTGAAAACAAATGTCAAATGACTTTTGGGTATTTTAAGTCTATTCGCCATATCATTGAGCGATGCATTTGGGTTTCGAAAAATTTCGTGCTTAAAAACCAATTTTTCAATATCGTGAATATAACTGCTTGTATATTTGGCAATTTTTGCACCTAGCGCTTTGTCCTGAACATTAGTAATGCCTTCTAAAGAATCTAAAATCCATAGATCTTTTAAAATAAAATTAGATTTGTCATGCTCTTTTACTTTGTCCAGCATGACAGTATAACCATACAATATTTCCGGAGTAAATAATATTTTAAAATACATGATGTTCAGCAATAAAGCCGGAAAAAATTTATAGTTATTTAATTCAAGATTATTTACAGATTTCAAATTCAGAGAAATAACAACAATCAGGTGAAAAACAATTAAGGCGTATAAATAAAAAATAAAAAACGCCCATTGCTTTACTATTCTATTTTGTTTAATGTTCAAAAGATCCAGTTCTTTATTCCAGATTTTATTTTTTAAGAATACATAAATAATTGTAGTATAGTAAATAACATAGGCCTCAAACAAAATCGAAAAAAATAACTTAATAGTAAATAACGGTACCGATTCAATCAGTAATCTCCTGGCAAGTAAATTAAATACCACTAAAAATATCGGAAAAATAAAATGCACCAACTCCTTATAGTTGAATTTTTTACTGTCTTTATCAATATTAATAAAAAACAAATACATTGCCGGAATAATTACAATTAGAAAAGGATAATACGCATTATGCCCCATTTCAGTTAAGCACAAAATATTAAAACCATCCAAACCTTTGAGTAAAAAATTGAGAGCAAGTAACTTAAAAGAGAGTAATAAATAAATGTTTAATAATTTATTGTATTTAAACTGCATTATTATAATTATAAAACAGATTAGTCCAAGTAATCCTGAAAATAGATAAAAAAGGTTTATCAGCATTTTTTTGTGTGGTTTTTTTGAATGAAATTTGTTTTTTCTTCAATGTAATAAATTTTATTACGGTTTAAATGTAATAAACTTTATCAACTGAATATTTGATTTTATTTTATAATTGTAGTAATCACACATTAGCTTGGGGTTTTGTAATAAAAACACTAGTCTAATCCTTTTGATGAATATAAATAATAAAATTAACATAAAGAATGTCGATTATTTTGTTTTTTCTTACATGGTAATGTTTAGAAAGTTTTTCGAAATAAAAAACTTTTTTTTTACTATTAAGTCTTTAACAAGTGTTAAAATGTCCTTTATTAGGAATTAAAGTTACAGTTGTAACGAAAAAAAAAAAACGAAATATTTACTTTTGGAATTAATGTAGCTAAAGTAAGTTAATTACAAGTTTTAAAAGATGAATCCTGCAGTGTACAAGAATATAAAAAAAATAAGAGAATTAAAAAACCTAACCAGGGACCATGTGGCCGATGAGCTTAAAATGAGTACTAGCGGTTATGGGAAAATTGAGCGTGGAGAGGTTGATTTAACTGTATCCAAATTAGAAAAAATAGCAGAAGTTCTAGATGTGTCAATTGAGTTTATTTTTAGATTTGATGTTTCGCTTTTTTTTGAAAATAAAACAAATAGAAGAAAAGACCTATTTTAAAAAACATCTGCAAGTTATTTCCGCCAATGTCATAACTAATCTATGGCATTAAGAGCACAAAAAAGACTAATACGTCCTACGGCTATAACATTAATTTAAAAGTACTAAAAAACAACCCTGAGTTATAATTTTAAAGATATAGTACTGCCTAATAAAAACAATTTCATTTCCGGTCGTTGCAAAACTTATTTCTAATTGTCATTATTTGTTGGCTCTTACTAAGTTATAGTAATCCAAAGGCGTATTTCCTGTATATTTTTTAAAACTTCTGTAGAACGGATCATAAGAAGCAAAACCAACTTCTTTACTTAAATAATTAAGTGTGTTAGTTTGCAGATAATTATTTTTTATCAGGACAGTGGCGTGGTGTATTTTTATTATTTTTTTTAATTCTATGAAGGTAACAGTTGAATGGTATTTGAATATATAATTTAAATGGCTTTTAGGGATTTTTAATTTATTTGACAAATTTTTAATTTTTACATCTGATTGAATAAAAAAAACATCATTAAGAATCAGAGATTCAATTTCCTTAATATATTCAGGTAAGCTACTATCAATTTTCGATTTCAAAACCTGATCCTGCAGGCTATTAGGGATATTTGTATTCGAAAGAATCCAAATCGAATTAAATTTTAAAGGAGTATCTCCCTCTTCGTTGATTTTATTTTTCAGATGTGTATATCCATAAAATATCTCAGGGCAGCATACTATTTTACAGCATACAATTAGTAGAGTGACACAACTTACCGGCTGGTATATCGAATCCGTTTCTGTAAGATCCTTGAACCAGTACAATATCAATGGCGCAAATGCCATTATGATGATTTCAAGATAAATAAATTTTGTCCATTTAGATATCCACGTATTTCTAAAATGATGATTATTATCTCCTTTTTTATCCAATATGTTTCTATATAAAAGCATCGAGCAGAGATAAACATACAGCAATACAAATACACCAAAAAAGTAGTATACAATATTATCATTAAAATAAAAATAGAAGGATTTATCCAAGGGGTAGCTTTTGAAAAGTACCACCACAAAATATGTTAATGGAAAAATAGCATGAAGTAAAACACTATTGATGGTTACGTTACTTTCCTTACTAAACAATTTTCTAAAGTAGATATAAACTATCGGTAATATTAGTATTGAAATACTCGATTCAAAATAAAAATTAGTAAATATTGCTTTTTGAAAGAAAAGAAGATTTAGCCCCATCCCCAATTGGATCAAAGAAATCAACATCATAAATACAATAAAATAAATATTTATGGCTTGATTGGATTTATAATTTTTTAGTATAATGGATGAAACTGTAGTTCCAAATATTCCAGTAATAAATGAAAGAAGAATCAAATGGATTTCCACAAAAACGAGTAATTAGATGATGTGTAAATTTAAAAAAAATATACCTAAACGTAAATTTATAATTCGTTAATCTTTTAATAATTTAATGACTTTACTATTTAATTATTTTCTTAAAAAAGGGAAATAAAATACTGCAAATCAATCATTTATTTTGTGCTATCATTAAATTTTATTTTTTATCTTTAGTTTTTCAATTTTATCTTTTTAATTAAGCTTTTTTAATTTTACAAAACATGCTGAAAATTTGAAATGTTTAATTTAAACCAAAGTAGTTTATCACAGTGTTTTTTGATGATAATTTTAATAAATAGATTTGCTGCAAGTTGTTATAGACAATGATTTAAGTATTAATTTTTTAATTCATTTTAAGTAATATGGTTGGTATAAAAATTAAAGAAATTAGAGAACGAAATAAGTTAACCAGAGAATACGTTGCTATTCAAATGGAGATGTCGCTAAGTCAATACAGTAAAATTGAAACAGAAAACGTTGATTTAAAATTATCAAAACTTGATAAACTGGTAAAGATTATAGGAGCAAAAAAAAGTGAACTTTTTTCAGGCAGAACATAATAAAATTACTTTCTTTCTTTTTTATCTCTTCTGATAAAAAAAGAACATAAAACAAGCTGACACCAGAATTTAAGGATTATTGATTTGTTTTTACTTAACATTTTACTCCTATTCAATTTACTATTCTCGTCGCATATTCATTTTTTTAATCCTCAAAAAATAAAATCTTTCATTTTCTACGATCATGATCCTGTATGCTGTTTATTGTTTACAGGTATTGAATAATGAAAAGTAATATTGATGGATATTAGTCTAAATGCATAGGATAATTACAAATATCTTCTTCGATATTAAGATCAAAAAAATAGAAAATCATTTTTGATCTAATTGTAAAAAGCAATTGTTTTTTTGGGCTTTCAAAAAAACATTTAAATTGATTTTAACGAAATTGAAACTTAAAGTTATTGCAAAAGCGTTTAAAAAAATATGTTTTTCAGTTTCGTAAAAACGACGGAAACCATGAGTTGGCTCAAGGTTATAATACTTCTTTCAATAAAAAAAGAAGATAATCAAAATAGATAACCTCCTTAAACTAGCAAAATCAAATATTTATAAACAAAAAAACCTCCGAAAATATTAAATACATTTTGGAGGTTTTGGTAAACTTAGAAGGAGTGAATTCCAACCTTTTATTTGAAGATTTAAAAATTTTAGCCGACTCTTTTGAGGATATTTTGTGATGCACTGAAGTAAAACTAATCATTCGCTAAATGTAATAAAATATAACTGGTTAAACTTTCGATATGATTTTTCCTCTTATGCAAATATATTGATTTCCATTTTTAAGATGTCTCAAAAATAAAATTATCCATGGTAATTTAAGCAGAAATTCAATTTCATCGTGAAGTGAAAATGGTTATAAATAATATGGTAATTTTGTTGTTTTCAAAAACATTTAACATATATTCTTATTTTTTTAAATGGATCAACTAATCAGCTTTTTTGTTGCGGGTACAACTTTATTACTTGCATTTTTAATCTTTGCAAATATTAATCACTCCAACTGCAAGGCTAGTCGATGGTTTGGTTCTTTTATTTTGTGTATTTTCATTATTCAGTTTAATGACTTATTAGAAAAAACTCAGTTTTTAAAAACCAGAACGCTCATAAACGATTTTCTGGGGATAACGGATTTTATTATCGCTCCGGTTTTTTACTTTAGTATAATTTATTTCATTAGACCTAATAGAAAATGGCGCGTAAAAGATAATTTTCATTTTGCATTTGCTTTTCTAATGCTACTTTTAATTTTAATTTCACTCCTGATTGAGGTACCAGCCCCAACAACATCTGATAGAAAAAATGCCGAAATTATTGTTTTTGTTTTTGACTTATTTTTTTGTCTTCAGGTTATTTTATATTGTATTTCGTCTTATAAAGAAATTGTTGCATATCAAAAGCATCTGTTTCTGTATACTTCTAATACAGAAACAATCAACTTAAAATGGTTACAGAAAGTAGTCATTTGTATATTGATTGTAACTGGGCTTTGGTTGATTGACAACGTCTTTAAAATAGCAAAAAATAATTATCTATTTGATCATTTTGCCAGTCTGATTTATCTGGTCGGGATTTTTTTTATTGCTTATTTTTCTTTAAAGCAAAAAGATTTTATACCGCTTAACAAACAAGAAAAAGAAGAAATCGACATCATTATAATTGAGGCTTCGAATTCAGAAGTAAGACAGAAAAAACTAATCTCTGATGCGTATCTACAAGAAATGAAATCTTGTTTGATTCTGGTAATGGAAAACAAAAAGCCTTTTTTGGATCCTGAATTAAGCTTATTCAAATTAGCTTCTCAATTAGAGATTTCATCTCACATACTTTCTTACATCATTAATAAAGGTTTTAATGAAAATTTTTATCAATTTATAAATAGGTACCGCATCGAAGAGGCAAAAAAAATGATGCTGCATCCTGGCATGCAACATTTAAGTTTAATAGGAATTGCTTTTGAGGTTGGATTCAATTCTAAAACAGTTTTTAATACTACTTTTAAGAAAACAACCAATCAAACCCCATCTCAGTTTAAAAAAACAAATCTTGCTTTGGTACAAATTGTTTTATAATATTTGACTTTTTATGCAAATAGTAAATTTGCAGCTTGGAATTTGTTTGTAAATAGGTTCGGATTCATAAATCCGAACTTTCGGGTGCTCAGTAATATTGATATTTGTATCGAAGTTACAAAAGAAACTAAAATAATAGTGATGATCTTAAAAAACGCACCCAAAAAATTAAATCTAAAAAAAGTCAATGCAATTAGAAAATTATTTTTCTTTATAACAGCTATTTCTTCTCTCAGTCTTACCTCCTGCTCTGATGACGATAAAAATCGCAATTCAGAATATACTGGTACTGAAGTAGAGTTAGGAACGCATAAATTAATGGCTTACTCAGTATCTAAAAGTTCAGAATACTTAGTTGTTTTTGAGTCTGGTCTCGGGAATGATCATACGTCCTGGTACAGTACCGGGAAATCCTCAGAGATTGTATCCATATCTAATACTTTAGATTCTGATGTTTTATTATACGATAGAGCCGGTTACGGAAAATCAGAATCTGGCACTAATACACCCAGAGACATCAATAAATTAAGAAGTGAGCTTGAAGTGGTTATTGATAAATTTGCAAACGGCAGAAAAGTACTCCTTGTAGGTCACTCATTGGGAGGATTGATCATTAGGGATTTTGCTGTAAAAAATCCAGAGAAAGTTGCTGGATTAGTATTTGTTGATGCTTCTCATGAAAAGTATAACCATTTTTCGCAGAGTCAGATAGACTCCCTATATAACGCTTTTAAGGCCGATTATGGCGCTAATTCAGGAATAGCATTAGAAACCCTGCAATTAATCGAGGATTTCAGATACATGAAAGGACTGCCTAATTTACCTGACGTTCCAGTTATTGCAATAAATAGTATGAAAATTGATGCTGAACATGATATGACCGATAGACAACTATGGTACGATGCACAGGAATCGCTGAAGGCCGGAGTGACTGATTTCACGCATATAACAACAATAAAGTCAGGACATTTTATCCAGCTTGATGAACCTGAACTGGTCTTAGCTAAGATCAAACTATTGTTGTCAAAACTACCTTGAAAAGTTAGAATTCATTAAAACTGAGGAATCTGTCATGCAGCAGTTTTCAGTAAAAATCCAGCAACATTTTTGTAACAGCCTTTACAAAGGTTCTGTCGCATCTATGCTCCGTTTTATCTTTAGTTTTCAAAAATAATAAAAAATGAATACTAAAGGTTATTGTTATCCAAAATACGTAATCCTTCAGGCAGTGTATTATGCCATAATAAGGGTTGAATTATGGTCTTCATGTGCAAACTACGTGCAAACATTTTATAAAAAAAAGATAAAGAACAATTTCATTTTTCGGGAATTGCAGAAAACAAAAAAGCCACTCGATTTGAATGGCTTTTCGTGAACGCAGAAGGATTCGAACCTTCGACCGCCTGCTTAGAAGGCAGGTGCTCTATCCAGCTGAGCTATGCGTCCTTATTCTTTACTTAACTTAGGGATGTCATGATTGATAATCAAAATCTTAAATCCAGCTAATATATACCACTAAGCCATCTTAATAAAACAAAAAAGCCACTCGATTGAATGGCTTTTTATGTGAACGCAGAAGGATTCGAACCTTCGACCGCCTGCTTAGAAGGCAGGTGCTCTATCCAGCTGAGCTATGCGTCCATTTGTTTTAAAACTTTATGGCAAAGTTTCTGTCGGGGTGGCAGGATTCGAACCTGCGGCCTCCTGCTCCCAAAGCAGGCGCGATAACCGGGCTACGCTACACCCCGAAGGCAAAAATTAAGCGGAGAGACAGGGACTCGAACCCTGGCGACGGTTACCCGTCGACAGATTAGCAATCTGCTCCATTACCGCTCTGGCACCTCTCCAAGCTCAAGAAACGTGTTCTGTTTTGCGGTTGCAAATGTAAGACAACATTCCATATCTCACAACTATTTCTGTGCTTTTTTTAAACTTTTTTCAATCTTTTTTTTAAACCACTTCACAATCAAACAAATAGAATTAACAAAAAATTGATATTAAATTTAAAATCCAATGAAACTGATACATATTCATACAAAATTTGAATTTATTTAAATAAAGAGTAAATTTGCTTGATTAACTAATATTAACAGAAAATGAACAAAAGAGTTGTTATCGTTTCTGCCGTTAGAACACCTATCGGAAGTTTCATGGGAGGTTTATCTACCGTACCCGCACCAAAATTAGGTGCCGCCGCTATAAAAGGCGCACTTCAAAAAATTAACCTGGACCCAAAATTAGTTGATGAAGTTTTTATGGGCAACGTTGTTCAGGCAGGAGTTGGACAAGCTCCAGCACGTCAGGCCGCGCTTTTCGCAGGTTTGTCTGAAGAAGTTGCTGCTACAACTGTAAACAAAGTTTGTGCTTCCGGAATGAAAGCTGTAATGTTCGCTGCTCAGGCTATTGCTTGTGGTGATGCAGAAATTGTAGTTGCCGGAGGAATGGAAAACATGAGCTTGATTCCGCATTACGTTCAAATGCGTAACGGAACTAAATTTGGCCCGGCAACTATGCTTGACGGAATGCAAAAAGATGGTTTGACAGATGCTTACGATAACAACGCAATGGGAGTTTGCGCTGATTTATGTGCATCTGAATACAACATCAGCCGTGAAGACCAAGACAATTTTGCTATTCAATCCTACGAAAGAAGTGCAAAAGCCTGGGATGCCGGAAAATTCGACAACGAAATTGTTCCTGTCGAAGTACCACAAAGACGCGGTGAACCAATTATCGTTTCTAAAGATGAGGAATACACTAATGTAAAATTGGATAAAATTCCTTCATTAGCTGCTGTTTTCACTAAAGAAGGAACAGTTACTGCTGCAAATGCATCAACAATAAACGACGGAGCTGCTGCTTTAGTTTTAATGTCTGAAGAAAAAGCAATTGCATTAGGATTAAAACCTCTAGCGTATATCAAAGGTTACGCAGATGCTGCTCAGGAACCAAAATGGTTTACTACAAGTCCGGCAAAAGCATTACCAAAAGCCTTAAACAAAGCCGGAATCGCCATTGGAGATGTTGATTATTTCGAGTTCAACGAAGCTTTCGCAGTTGTTGGATTAGCCAATTCAAAAATCCTTGATCTGGATAACGATAAAGTAAACGTAAATGGCGGTGCTGTTTCACTAGGACATCCTCTAGGTTGTTCAGGAGCCAGAATCATCGTAACTTTACTAAATGTTTTAGAACAAAACAATGCTAAAACCGGAGCTGCTGCAATTTGCAATGGCGGTGGTGGAGCATCTGCAATTGTTATCGAAAGAGCTTAAATAATAATACAATAGATTGGGAGTTATTTAAAATAGTAACTCCCAATTTTCAACTTATAAATTACCCTAAATGTTCGGAATTTGCAATCTAGCCATAGTACCCGTTCGATCTGAACCAAGTGACAGAAGTGAAATCGTTACACAACTTTTGTTTGGCGAGCACATCGAAATTTTAGAACGTCAAAATCAATGGGCCCGAATAAAAATTCAGTTTGATGACTATGAAGGCTGGGTAGATTCGAAACAATATCAGGTAATTTCTGAAGCCAATTACAATCAGTTAAGCAAAGAAGCAATTATCTTAAATGCTGATTTGATTGATTATATCAGTGCGCCGGATAATTTATTATTACCAATTCCGCTTGGCGCATCATTATCTTTTTTAAATAATAGCGAAATCAATACATCAAACTTTGATTTCGAAGGAACAAAAACCAGTGGTGTAAAACCCAAAAGCGCTTTAATAAATACCGCTTTTATGTATTTGAACGCTCCCTATTTATGGGGTGGTAAAACACCTTTCGGAATCGATTGTTCCGGTTTCACGCAAATGGTTTACAAACTAAACGGCTATAAAATTCATCGCGATGCCTCACAGCAAGCACTTGAAGGAGAACCTTTAAGTTTTATCGAAGAAAGCGAAGCTGGAGATTTGGCCTTTTTTGACAATGACGAAGGAAACATCATTCATGTCGGAATCATTATGGACAACAATTACATCATTCACGCAAGTGGAAAAGTTCGTATTGACCGTTTAGATCACTTAGGAATTTACAATCCGGAATTGAACAAACATACCCACAAACTTCGTGTCATAAAAAAAATCATCTAATATTTCTAATATCCGTAAAATAGTATGTCATTAAAAATCTCATTATCTAAAAAAGAATTTAAAATTAATGATATTGCTGTCGAATTTCCTGTTGAAATAACGGTTTTAAAAACAATTTTAGGCGAAGCAAGATTAAAAAAGAGTGAGCATAACCAAATTTATACTTGGGACAATCATGGTTTAATTGCATTTTCTAAAGAGGGAAAAAAAGCAGAAAATTTATTATTGGATCTAAATTATGGAACTTATGATTTCTGCTCAAAACAGTCTTTTTCAGGAGAATTTATTTTTGAAGATCAAAATCTTTTTGAATTTTACACAACCAATAAAAAGCAACTTGTAAAACTTTTTAAGGGTGATGACAGCGGTGCCTTTATTCTTAATGGAATCAGCGTTTGGTTTAATAAAGATGATGATAAAATAACAGCAATCGACATAGCTGCTTACCAGGAAAAGATTAAAAAGCCCAGCCTGCCTATTGACGAAAAATTCAAACAATTCGAATCCTTATGGCAAGAATGGATTACCGAAATCAACAAGATTATTGAATCAGACAATCGTTATTACAATCTCGCAGACGGGATTTCTGCAGAAAATTTAGAAGAACATTCTGAATTAGAAGAAGAAATCAAAATACCGCCGGCTCTTCAAAATTTTTATAAAGTTCAAAACGTAGAATACGATGCCGTAACTTCTGCTTTTCAGTTTTTGATCAACAATTGGACTTACGATCTTATTCCGTTTGAAGACATCAAAGACGAATGGAACTCTATACAAGATTTGCAATTTGACGAAGACGATCTTCCGGAACTGGAAATAGATTTTGATAAAATAAAAACCAATAACTACGCAAACCCAAAATGGATTCCGTTTGCAACAGGAAGAAATGGCGATTATTTAATCTATGATACAGACCCTGCCGAAAAAGGAAAATTCGGCCAAATCATAGAACTTCAAAACGAATCCTGGGAACGAAATATAGTAGCTGAATCATTAGAAGAACTTCTAAAAAACGAAATCAACAATCTGAAAACCGGCAAAACAGAACATTTCGATTTTATAACCGGCAAAGAAAATCAAGATTAAATCCGTTCAAATCTAAAACAAAAAAATCCGCGATAATCCGTGTTTTCGCTTGCGAATCAGTGTCATCCGTGTGCCATTTTATCACGCGCTAATTCGAATCGTTTTCCTAAATTCCGAAGGACTATTCCCTCTTTGCTTTTTAAAGAATTTATTAAAGTGGCTTTCATCCGTAAAACCAAATTCATAAGCAATTTCATTAATCCGTTTATCACTAAATTGCAAACGATGTTCGATCAGTTTGGTTTTGTAATTGCTAATATATTGTTGCATTGTTTCATCAGCATGTTTTTTAAAATAACGTCCTAAATAAGTATTCGAAATTCCGAAATATTCGCTTAATGACTCTGCTTTTATTTTCTCCGGATAATAAATATTATTCTGAATATATTGCAGGATATCCATCGCTTTCCCTTCAGTGCCAACATTTACCTGTTCCGGTAAATACTTTGCAATATTTCTCGCTACAATAATAATGAGTGTGTTCACCAATTGCTGAATCAATTCCTGATTGTAAACATCTTTATCCTGATGTTCACGACAAATCGCCTCAACCATCACTTTTACCAAACATTTATCAGCCTGATTCTTCAAAATACAGCCCGGCTGATGATTCGCATTCTGCAAAATATATTCTAAACGCTGAATGTTTTCATTTTGTAAACTGGAGTTCTTCAAATAAATATCATTAAATCTCAAAAAGAAAAACTTTGTTTTCGTCTCGATAGTAAAATTATGACAATCTTCAGGCGTCAGTAAAAACATATGTCCCGCATCATATTCAAAAATATTTTTGTTGATGCACTGCGAACCTGTTCCATCCAAAATATAAACCAATTCGAAGAAATTATGTCGATCCCCAACATCCGGATATTCATCCAGAGTTTCAAAGGAAACGGTAAACGGCTCGTATAGATTTTCTTTTTTCATGAGATAGTAAATTATTTGAAGTTGCAAATTTACATAAAAAAGACAAATATATACAAGTTAACACACTTAAAAATGGTATAATTTTGCCAAGTGAAATTTAAGATTTAAAAATACAACATTATGGAATATAGAAAATTAGGCAATACTGAACTTGAATTATCAACTATTACATACGGCGCATTTGCCATTGGCGGAAACATGTGGGGCGGAAACGAAAAAGCAGATTCAATCGCTTCCATTCAGGCTTCAATCGACCACGGCGTGACCACAATCGACACCGCTCCTTTTTACGGATTTGGTTTAAGCGAGGAAATGATTGGCGAAGCTTTAAAATCTCACGATCGATCAAAAGTACAGTTATTGACAAAATTTGGTTTGGTTTGGGACGGTAGCAATAACAGAAAAGGCGATTTCTTTTTCGATGCCGATGATAACGGAAAAAAAATCCCGGTTTACAAATACGCTTCAAAAGCAAATGTTATTAAAGAAGTCGAAGAAAGCTTAAAACTTCTTCAAACCGATTATATCGATTTATTGCAAATTCACTGGCCAGATTCTACAACGCCAATTCAGGAAACGATGGAAGCGCTTGAAACTTTGATTCAACAAGGAAAAATCAGAGCGGCGGGAGTTAGTAATTATAGTGCTTCGCAAATTCAGGAAGCGCAAAAAACAATTCAATTAGCATCAAACCAGGTTCCGTTTAGTATGCTGAATCGAAAAATAGAAACCGATTTGCTTCCGTTAACCCTTGCAGAAAACATCGGAATTATTGCTTACAGTCCAATGGAAAGAGGTTTATTAACCGGAAAATATTTCACTGATAGCAAACTAAAAGACAACGATCATAGAAATGGTTATTTTGGTCAATTTGATCTTCAAAAAGTAAAAACATTAGTTGAAGAATTGAGTTCATTGGCAAATGCAAAACACATTTCGATTTCACAATTGGTTTTACGCTGGACGACTTTACAAAAAGGAATCACAATCGTTTTGGCCGGAGCAAGAAACGCAGAACAAGCCATTTCTAACGCAAAAGCAATGGATTTTGATTTATCTGGTTCAGAATTAGATTTCATCAATCAGGCTATTTCAAAAGTTAAATAATAGCATTCTTTAAAAATTTTAAACACATAGAAACATAGCCAATAGGAATGTATAAAGGCGCTTCACTTAGCCTAAAAACACATACCTATGTGTGAGAAACTAGTTTCTATGTGTTTAAAATTCTACGCAATAAATAAAAATCAATAAAATAATTTGGGTGTGTCCCCGCAGAAAAATCGGGGTCGGGCTATCCGTTGCAATCTTTTGTGCTCCCGATAGCTATCGGGACCGACAAAAGGATTTACACTACTATCCCTCACACTCACGAATTCATAAGAAGATTAAAGACATGAAAAAAATATTTATCATCAACGGAAGTCAAAATTTCGCTCATTCAGGCGGAAAATTCAACCAAACCGTTACCGACTGGACTATCGAATATTTAACAAACAGCAAGCAATTCGAAATTAAAACAACTGACATCAAACAAGATTTTGACCTTGATGAAGAAGTCGAAAAATTCGTTTGGGCCGATGTTGTAGTTTATCACACGCCCGTTTGGTGGTTTCAGTTACCCAATCTTTTCAAAAAATACATAGACGACGTTTTTACAGCCGGACACAACAAAGGAATTTACAGAAGTGACGGAAGAACCAGAACAAATCCGGACATTAATTACGGAACCGGAGGACAATTACACGGACGCAAATACATGCTTACCACAAGTTGGAATGCGCCTGCAACCGCTTTCACACTTCCGGGAGAATTTTTCGAAGAAACATCTGTAGATGACGGAGCTATGTTTGGTTTCCATAAAATGAATAAATTTGTAGGTATGGAAAAACTAGAAAGCTTTCATTTCCACGACGTTGAAAAAGGTGCCACTGCCGAAAACATTGACATCTTTAAAGAAAATTACACCAAACACTTAGAAAAAACTTTTAACTTCTAACCTTTAAATTTTCACAATTATGATCTCAATTACAGCATTATTTAAAAGCAAAACCGAAAATACAGAACAGTTACAAAGCATGTTAAATCATTTGGTTACCGAAACCAGAAAAGAAGCAGCTTGCGTACGTTATGATCTTCATCATTCTGAAAATGTTTTTATCATTTGGGAAGAATGGCAAGATCAGCCTGGACTTGATATCCATAACAATCAACCGTATTTACAGGATTTTATCAAGCAAAGCGAAGGTCTGGTTGCCTCTCCTATTCAGGTTTATAAAACAACACAATTATTATAAAAAGTTACAATAATTAGGCACCAATAAATTAACTTGCTTCATCTTTAATTAGTTAAACATGAGTAAATATCATCTTGCCGAAATTAATATTGCCAAAATGAAAGGAGTCACGATAAACGACCCAATCATGAAAGAATTTGTAGATAATTTAGATGTCGTCAACAAGTTAGCCGAAGATAGTGACGGTTTTGTATGGAGATTAAAAGATGATAGTTACAATGCCACAAACTTGAATCCGTATAATGATGAGCAGATTATTGTGAACGTTTCGGTTTGGGAAAGCATCGAAACTTTGGAACATTATATGTACAAAACCTTTCATAGCGAGTTTTTAAGACGCCGTAAAGAATGGTTCCTAAAATTCGGAAAAGCAGCAACAGCAATGTGGTGGATCCCGAAAGGACATATTCCAACACTTGAAGAAGCCGTAGAAAAGTTAGATTATTTACAGCAAAACGGTCCTTCACAATTGGTTTTTGATTTGAGGAATAAATTTCCTGCACCAAAACAAATTGCATAGTTTTCCGCCACGACCCAAGCGATAGCGAACAGGCGAAGCAATTCACGAATTAATTTAAATATTTTGCGCATAGATTTAAAAAAAAATAATTCGTGAATTCGTGGCAAAAAAAAACTACTTAATCCCGCCAAAAGCTCCAAAACACATATTCTTGTGTAAAATTTCAACGCTTGTAAAACCAACTTTCTTCATCAAATCCAATTGATAATTCATTGACCTTGGCGTATCTTCTTTTTCGACATAATCCAACACTTTCTGACGATATTCTGCACCACCAATTCCCTCTAAATAATCGCCGTAACGTTGCCAGGTATATTCATTTAATAATTCAGTATCCTGCGTTATCAAATCCGAAACCATGAAGCAACCTCCTGGTTTTAATAATTTAAATATTTTAGTAAAGGTTGTTTCCCAATCTTGGTCATCTCTTAAATGATGTAAAACTGCTCCAGCCAAAATAATATCAAAATGGTTCCCCGGTAATTCAACTTCACGAATATCACCTTGCTTCACTTCTACTTTTCCGTTCGTTGCTGCAGAAACTCTTTCAAAAGCTCTGTCCAACATTGGCAAACTCAAATCAACCAAAGTGCTATTCAAATTGGGCAACTTAGACAACATTTTCAAAGTATAATTCCCGGCACCGCAGCCAATATCCAAAACATGTACCGCATTCGGAACAATTCTTTTCGAAGCTTCCGTAATTAATTCTAAAGAAATGGTAGCGTCGATTGTCGCAACTTGCCCGGTTTCTAAATTTGAAAATCGTTCGACATCATTATCAAAACGTTCTCTGATTTCTTCAATAGTTGATTTTTTCATAGTTCTTGTTTTTTGTTTTTTTTGCCACAGATTAAGGATTAAAAAGATTCTTTAGCCACGAATTTCACAAATGTCCACGAATTAATGATCGCTTGCATTTTTAAAATTTGTGCAATTCGTGGCAAACAAATTTGCGCACAATTTCAAAAATCCTTTTAATCATTTAATCTGTGGCAAAACTTTTTTGTAAAAGTATTTCTTTCATATATACTTCAAAAATACTTATTTTGTCAATTATTAATACTTAATAGGTATTTATGGAATTACGTCACTTGAAATATTTTTTGGCTGTAGCCGAAGAATTAAACTTTACCAAAGCCTCAGAAAAACTATTTATTTCACAACCACCTTTAAGTCGGCAGATTATGGAATTGGAAGAAGAACTCCAGGCGCGCTTATTCAACCGAAATAATAAAAAAGTCGAATTAACCGAAGCTGGAAAATATTTCGAAAAAGAAGTGAAAGAACTTTTTCAAGATCTGGAACGCATTTCCGTTAAAACAAAAAAGATTGCCGAGAATGTTTCAGGTGAATTCAGAATCGCGTATATCAGTTCGATTTATTCGTCCGTTATTTCAGATTTGATCAAACATTTGAAAGAACAATTTCCTTATGTGAATTTCAAATTATTTGAAGTTTCCACAACCAAACAAATTTCAGCTTTAGAACAAGGAAAAATTGACTTAGGCATTATTCGGTCACCAATAAAGTCTCCTAAAATAAAAGCACAATTGTGGTTTAAAGATGGATTTTCAGTTGTTTACAATAAGAATTTAATTCAAATTAAATCTGAAGAAGAGATTCCGAAACTAAAAGACGAAACTTTTGTGTTTTTTAATAAAGATTACGCGCCACATTATCATGACGTTTTATTAGAGCTTTGTGCTTTTTATGGCTTTGGACCGCAAGTTGTTCACGAATCCAACAACATCAATTCGATTGTTCAGTTAGTTAAAAATGGTTTGGGAATTTCGATTGTTCCCTCTAACATTGCAAAGAATAATCGGGATGCCGAAATTGGTTTTATTGAACTGAAAAAAGTCAATTTATTTACGGATGTTTCTTTAATAAATTCAAAAGAAGATGATTCTGAGATTACGAAATCTGCGGTTGCTTTTTTATTGAATTTTAAAAAATAATCGCGCAAAGGCGCAGAGGCGCAAAGTTTTCTCATTTTTTGTCATTGCGAGGAACGAAGCAACCACATTTGCTGAATAAGTTTTTGCTTTTTCTAGCGTGATTGCTTCGTTCCTCGCAATGACAAACAATGCGTTTAACTTACAACTTAAAAAAAACTTTGCGCCTCTGCGCCTTTGCGCGATTAAAATATCCTGCCAATTTCACGTCAAAAAAGTTATAATTTATCACAAGCAAATTCCCCGAAAAGAAAGAACTTTTAAATACCTTAGCAAATTATAATTCTCGTTAAAAAATCAATAAAAATGGCTGAGCAATCTTCAATTATATGCCCAAATTGCGGGACACCAATCGATGTAAATGATGTATTAAAACATCAGTTGGAAGATAGTATCCGTAAAGAATTTCAACAAAAAGCCAATGCTCAAACCAGAGAACTGGAACTTAAAAATGAACAATTCGAAAAAGCCAAAGCCGACTTTGAAGCTAAAAAGAAACAGGAAAATGAACTTTTCGCTGAACGCTTAGAACGCGAAAAAAAGACAGCCGAAAAAGAAATTACCGAAAAGCTAAAAACCAAACTCGAAGAAGAAAATAAAGATCGTTTGACCTTGATGGAAAAAGAACTTTCTGAAAAATCTGAAAAGCTTCGTGAACTGAATAAAATGACGGGCGAAATTGCAAAACTCCAACGTGAAAAACTGGAAATGAAAGAAGCCATCGAAGCTGAAGCTCAAAAGCAATTAAACGCTACTTTGGTTCTGGAACGCGATAAAATCCGTAAACAGGAAGAAGAAAAAAACGAATTAAAAATAAAAGAATACCAAAAACAATCTGACGATCAGAAAAAGCTAATCGAAGAAATGAAACGCAAGCAGGAACAAGGTTCTATGCAGTTACAAGGCGAAGTAATGGAATTAGCAATCGAAGAATGGCTGGCGAATAATTTTCCGTTAGACAGCATCGATGAAATTAAAAAAGGTGCCAATGGTGCTGATTGTCTTCAAATTGTAAACACACGCGAATTACAAAATTGCGGTTCTATTTATTACGAAAGTAAACGTACCAAAGCTTTTCAGCCATCGTGGATTGAGAAATTCAAAAATGATATTCGTACCAAAAGAGCTAATATTGGTGTTTTAGTAACTGAAGTCATGCCAGCCGGAATGGACCGAATGGGAATGCGCGACGGCATCTGGATTTGCACTTATGAAGAATTTAAAGGTTTAAGCGCGGTTCTGCGACAATCTTTGATTCAGGTAAGTCAGGCGGTTCAGGCGCAGGAAAACAAAGGCGATAAAATGTCGATGTTGTATGATTTTTTAACGAGCAACGAATTCCGTTTACAGATTGAAGGAATCGTAGAAGGTTTTACGCAAATGCAAAGTGATTTGGATTCTGAAAAAAGAGCGATGCAAAGAATCTGGAAACAACGTGAAAAACAAATCGAGAAAGTCGTTCATAATACTTTAGGAATGTACGGCTCGATTCGTGGTATTGCAGGAAATGCGGTGCAAACGGTAAGAGCTTTAGAACTTGATTTTATTGAAGAAGAGAAAGAGGATCCTAAGGAATTATTTGAATAATTTTTTTAAATTTTAATAATTTAAATACCAAATACCAATTTCTCACAAGTTTGTCATTCCTAGTTCCTAGGAATGACAAACTATTCGAAAACATCGAAATTCAATCAATCCACCTTTCTAAATACTAACAATTTTCCTGACGGATTCGAAAGTGTCAATCTGTTATCTCCAATAAAATAAGTAGTTGTACTTTGCAGCGCTTTTATAAATTGATCCTCCTTATTTCCTTGTGCACAAGCCATTCTAGTTGCAACTACTTTAGAAAATCGCAGAAGATCTTTTTCATAAAAAATACTCCCGCTAATTGCATTACAACCTCCGTAACCCATAAATTTATTTTCTGAAGAATTTATTTCAATCCTTGGCAATTCTTTTTGATAATCAGTTGCAAAAACTTTGAAACCGTTTAGTTCTTCCAAAACCCAAATATCATGAAGGCGATAGTCAGTGTTATAATTCCCGCATCCGCTCAATTTTGTATCAGTAAGCTCGGTGTTATTTTTAATTTCAACTGAAACTTTATAAGGAGAGATTACTCCCGACATCGAATTTTGACATTCTAATTGCTGAATCGTGATTGTCGCACTTGCTGTTTGATTACTTACTTTATACATTTTTATATTAGCATCCATTGCCTTTATGACTTCGGTTGCAGGAAAAGCAAGTTTTTCCTTTCCCGGAATTAAGGATGTAAACTCAATATTCTCATTGCCCATTTTTATTCCCCAAAAAGGTTCATTCCCGGTTCCCGTAAAGTAATATTTCATTTGATCTTCCTGACTTCCGTATTCAGAACTAGTATTTTGTGTATCTGAAGTTTTGCCCGCTGTAGATTTACAACATACTGTCAATGATAGTAATAGCAAAAGTGTAAGTAATTTTTTCATAGAATTTATGTTAAGAATATTCCATTTAAATAAAACACATATAAAATTCTTATGAATTTACGACATTTTTTCGAAATCCTTATTTAGAATCTTTTCAAATTTATAATAGTTATAACTTTTCTAATTCAATCAAAACCCGCATTACGTAAAAGATTACGATAAAA
>Ga0247740_1000215_pt1 | contig 31004 bp, 24 predicted proteins | sample UWRJL148409B2_FD_180942 | JGI IMG/M metagenome (GOLD analysis project Ga0247740, IMG submission 180942) | Plant litter microbial communities from Arlington Agricultural Research Station in Wisconsin, United States - UWRJ-L148-409B-2 | ecosystem: Environmental > Terrestrial > Plant litter >...
TGCGAGCGGGGTGCGGGGTGCGGGGTGCGAGCGGGGACCCGTTGTGCGCTTGAGGCGCGCGCACTGACGAAGAATGTTCGCTGCCACGCGGCCCCACCACTTTGCCCAGCACGCCCAGGAAACGTGGGTCGCGCTCGCTAACCTGGTTGAGGCTCAAGATTCGAGGCGGTCACACGGTGAAAAACTCCGCCCGTGTTCAGCAGGGCGGACAAGTCCATAAGTGGTCGATACACTTAAAGCTGCAGCTACCGCCGCAGAGCGCGGCTGCCTTAGTGCCGGTCGGACATTGGTACTTACCGTCGACGCATCTTGCCGCCATCGCAACCCGGGACGTGTTTTCTCCGCATTCAACGACGCACCCGGTGATGAGGCTCGTGCCAACCGTTGAAGCACCCGCCGTGTCGCCGGCGAGGCCCGCCGCTGCCTCCCCAACCGTCGTCTCGCCCGAGTCGAGGCGCTCCCAAAAGGCTAAAAATGCGGGAAGGTATCACTTCGCCCAGCAAGCCCAGCAAGCCCAGCAAAAGTGGGCGCGGTGCTGCGCACCGACGGGCTGGTTCGCGCCGTTGAATCAGAGGCGATTCTCAGGCTGGCTCCGTCGTGGCCACGGAAGTGCGCAGAGCTGTCCGTTCACCCCCGCAAAGAAATCGCCGTCCGATACGCGCAGCCTCGATGCGGTGGGTGTGAACGTACTAGGCGTAGATAGACTGACTGCCGACCATCAGTGTAGCCGGAGCTCGCCAACGCCTCCCCCCTTGCGAGGTGCATCCGCCAACTGCCTCGCCGCTCGGTGGAATCACTTTGCCCGGGAAGCCCGCGAAAAGTGCTCGCGCGCGAGCGGAACACGGCGCGCTGCGAGGTGCGCGGCTGGATTGCGATCGCCCCCTCTCGAGAGGGCTTCAGAGCGAGACGACTAGGTCGTCTTTGTGGACGACGACGAGTTCGACGGCGGTGTCGCCGAAGCTGGCGGTCAGTGCGGCGCCCTTTTTGCCGGCGGCGCGAGCGACGTCGGCGGTGCCGAGGCGCGTGAGGCCGCGGGCGATCTCGACGCCATCGAGGCCGACGAGGCGCACCGCGTCGCCAGCGTTGAATTCACCGCTCACGCCGACGATGCCGATCGGGAGCAAGCTGCTCTTGCCTTCGCGCATGGCTCGGACCGCGCCTGCGTCGAGGAGTAGCGCGCCTTTGGGGCGGAGCGTGAACGCGATCCAGTGTTTGCGGGCTTTGAGGGGCGGGCCGAGCAGTGGGAAGAGCGTGCCCACGTCTTCGCCAGCGACGATTTCGGTAAGTACGTTGGGTCGCGTGGCGGGCGCGATCACGACGGAGGCGCCGGAGCGCGTCGCTTTACGTGCGGCGGCGACCTTGCTGTCCATGCCGCCCGAGCCCATGCGGTCGGCTTTGGGCGCGAGCAGTACCATTTGTTGTTCGGGCGTCATGGTCGGGATGCGTTGGCCGTTTTCGTCGAGCACGCCCTCCACGTCGGTGAGCAATACGAGTAGGTCTGCGCCGACCAAGGGCACGACCATCGACGCGAGCTGGTCGTTGTCACCGAAGCGGATTTCGTCGGTGGCAACAGTGTCGTTTTCGTTGATGATCGGCACCGCGTTGGCGTCGAGCAGCGCGCCGAGGGCCTCGCGCGCGTTGTTCAAGCGTTCGCGATCGGCGAGGTCCGCGTAGGAGAGCAGGACTTGGGCGGGCGTGAGTCCGACTTCGCCGAAGGCTTCGTCGTAGCGGCGCATGAGGATGCTTTGTCCGGCCGCGGCGGAGGCCTGCAGTTGTCCGACCTCTTTGGGCTTGGACTTGTAGCCGAGCCGATTCCAACCGAGGGCGATCGCGCCGCTGGTGACCACGACGGTGCCGCACTTGTTTTGGGCGAGGTCCGCCACCTGGCGTGCCAGGCGCGTCGGAAATTGCGGATCGTTCGCGATCGTTCGCGATCCAATTTTGACGATTAAGCGACGGGTCTTTTGGAGCTCGGGACGAACAGCCACGCGCGCTCATTAGCATAAAGAGATCCGGCGAGCGGCCCCTTGGCCGCGCCGGGCGCTACGGCACCCCCGTTGCTCTCCTGTCGAGGGACTGTAAGGTTTGGCCGTTCTCGGGAGTTTCAAAGGCGAAATGATGCGATTCCACTCATTCAGCGCGGTTCCGGCCCTGCTGCTGCTGGCCACGGCCTGCGGCCAAAAGCCGGCCGCTACACCGAATACCGGCCCCACTTCACAGAGTAGCTCTGACGCCAGCGCGAGCGAGAAAGTCTCGCTCACCGTTTACAACCAAAACTTTGGTTTGGTGCGCGAGGTACGCAAAGTGCACTTGGGCACGGGCAACGTCGAGCTGTCGTATGCGGACGTGTCCGCGCACATTCAACCCGAGACCGTGCACCTGAAGAGCCTGGATGGCGACGACCGCGTCACCATCTTGGAGCAAAATTATCGCTATGATTTGCTGACACCGGAGACGCTGCTCAAAAAGTACGTCGGCAAGACGATCAAGGTCTACCGCTACAACGAGCACACGGGCGTCGACGACGAGAAGCAAGCCGAGGTGCTCTCGGTCGAAGGCGGCGTGGTGCTGAAGATCGATGGACAAATCACGTCCAACTTCGGCGGCCGCTACGGCTTCCCTCAAGTGCCCGAGAATTTGGTGCAGAAGCCGACGTTGGTTTGGTTTTTGGGCAGCGCGGCCGCCGATCAACGCTTGGAAGTGACCTACCTGACCCAGGGTTTGAATTGGCGCGCGGACTACGTATTGTCCGTGGATGCCGATGACAAACTCGGCGATCTAAACGGTTGGGTCACACTCAAGAACGAGACCGGCACGAGCTACAAGAGCGCGGAGCTGAAGCTGGTGGCCGGCGACGTGCAGCGCCTCACGCCTCCCCAGCCGCAGATGCCCATGGCCGACGACGCGAGCGTCCCCGCCGCCGCTCCCGCGCCGCCGCAGTTCAAAGAGGAAGGGCTGTTCGAGTACCACCTGTACGCGCTCAATCGCCCGACCAGCTTGCTCGACAAGGAGCAGAAGCAAGTCAGCCTGCTTTCAGCCTCGAACATCGCGCTGGACAAGAAGCTGATCTTCTTCGGCCAGCAGTATTGGTTCCGGGGAAACTACGGCCAAGTGGTGCAAAATCAGAAGGTCGGCGTGTACTTGGACGTACAAAACAAGGAGCAGAATCACCTGGGGATGCCGCTGCCCAAAGGCACCGTGCGCGTCTACAAATCAGACAAGAGCGGGCAAAAGCAGTTCATCGGCGAAGACGCCATCGACCACACTCCGCGCGACGAGAAGATCCGCATCAAGCTGGGTGAAGCTTTCGACGTCGTGGCCGACCGCACGGAGACCGCGTGGCAACCGCTCGGCAATTGCATGAGCGAGAGCGCATGGGAGATCAAGCTGCGCAACCACAAGGACGTGGCCGAGAGCGTGGAAGTGAACGAACCCGCCGGTGGCGACTGGACGATCGTGTCGTCGAGTTTGCCGGCGACCAAGAAGGACTCGAGAACATTTACCTTCGACGTGCGGCTCGCGCCGCGCTCGGAGACCAAACTGACTTATCGCGTGCGCGTGCGCTGGTGTTGAGAAGGGCTGAAATCATGAAAACCAAGCAATGGATCTCTTGTCTGGCCATCTCGGCCGCGTTCGCCGCTTCCGGCACGCGCAGCGCCTTCGCCGACGCAAAAGCGCCGGCAAATCCCGCCGCCACTGCCCACAGCACCTCGACCGCGGACGACCGTAAGACGGTCAGCATCACCGTTTACAACCAGAACTTCGGTCTCGTGCGCGAAGTGCGTGAGCTGCCCGCGCTGGGCAACGGCAAAGTCGAACTCGAGTTCCGCGACGTGGCCGCGAACATTCAACCCGAGACGGTGAGCATCAAATCCGTCGGCGCCGGCGGCGGCCTCTCGGTGCTCGAGCAGAACTACCGCTACGATTTACTCACCCCGCAAACGTTGCTCGAAAAGTACGTCGGCAAACGCGTGCGCGCCTACCGCTACCACGAGCAAACCGGCAAAGAAGACGTGGTCGACGCCGACTTGCTCTCGGTCGAGGGCGGCAACGTGATGCGCATCAACAACGAGATCACCTTCGGCTATCCCGGTCGCCTCGCGTTCCCGCAAGTGCCGGACAACTTGATCGCCAAGCCGACCTTGGTCTGGCTGGTCGACAGCGCGGCCGCCAAGCAAACCGTCGAAGTCACGTATTTGACCCAGAATCTCAACTGGTCGGCCGACTACGTGCTGGTCGTGAACGACGCCGAAACCAAGGGCGATTTGAATGGCTGGGTCACGCTCGTGAACCAATCGGGCGCCAGCTACAAGAACGCTGAACTCAAACTGGTGGCCGGTGACGTGAACCGCGTGCGCCCCGAGGCGGCTCCGGCGCCCTACGGCTATGCAATGGCCAAATCCGCCCGCGCGGAAGCCCCGCAGTTCCAAGAACAAGGGCTCTTCGAGTACCACCTGTACTCGCTGCAGCGCCCGACCAACGTGCTGCAAAACGAGCAGAAGCAAGTGAACCTGCTCAGCGCGGCCGGCATCGGCGTGAACAAGAAGCTGATCTTCTTTGGTCAGCAGTATTGGTTCCGCGGCCAATACGGTCAGGTCATGTCCAACCAAAAAGTGGGCGCCTACCTGGACATTCAAAACAGCGAACAGAACCGGCTCGGCATGCCGCTGCCCAAAGGCACGCTGCGTGTGTACAAGGCGGACAAGAGCGGCGCCAAACAGTTCGTTGGTGAAGACTCGATCGACCACACCCCGCGCGACGAAAAACTGCGCGTCAAAATGGGTGAATCATTCGACGTGGTCGGCGACCGCAAGCAAACCGAGTGGCGCGAACTCGGTACTTGCACCTCCGAGAGCGCCTGGGAAATCGAAATTCGCAATCACAAAGACACCGCGATCGAAGTCGAAGACTATGAACCGATCGGTGGCGATTGGACGATCATCTCCTCCAGCCAAGCCGCCGAGAAGAAAGACGCGAACACGTTCACCTTCAACATCAAGGTGCCCGCGCGCGGCAAGACCAAGGTGAACTACAAAGTGCGCGTGAAGTGGTGCTGAGTACCGGTGACGCGGTTTGTCACGCAGTGACCTCACCCCGGGTGCGGTCACTGCGCTAGAGTGCGGGCAGCATGGAGCCCAGCAATATCTTGATCCGTGAGGCCACGCGGGCCGACGTTCCGCGGCTGGTCGAGATGAACCGCGCCGCTTACCCGGTGATGGCCAAAGAAGACGTGGTGTGGGGCGACCGACATCTGATTAGCCACCAGAGGATTTTCCCACAGGGCCAGCTAGTCGCCGAGATCGCGGGCACGGTCGTGGGCGCGGTGGCCACGTTGCTCGTCGATCTCGGGCCCAATCCGCTGCGCCATCACACCTGGCCCGGCATCACCGACAGCGGCTACTTCACCAACCACGATCCGAGAGCCGACACGCTGTACGGCGCGGACGTTTACGTAGATCCGCAGTACCACGGCCGCGGCGTCGGCGCCGCGCTGTACGAGGCGCGCCGCCAGCTGTGCAAGCGCCTGAACAAGCGGCGAATTCTCGCGGGTGGCAGACTCTGGAACTACCACGCGCATGCCGCACGCATGTCGCCCGAAGAGTACGCGGAGCGTGTCGCCGCCGGCGATCTTTGGGACAAGGTGCTCAGCTTTCAGTTGCGTGAAGGGTTCAGCCTACGCAGCGTGATGCCCAACTACTTGAGCGATTCGATGAGCCACAACCACGCGAGCCTCGTGGAGTGGTTGAACCCGGACTACCGCCGGCCGAGCGCGAGCGACCGCAAAGCGCGCATCGCGTGCGTCCAATATCAGATGCGCAAAATCTCGAGCTTCGAAGACTTTGCGCGGCAGATCAGCTACTTCGTCGGCGTCGCCGGGGACTACCGCGCGGACTTCGTGCTCTTGCCGGAGTTGGTCTCGGCGCAGCTGCTGTCGCAGGAGCCATCGGTGTCGGCGCTCGAGGGAATTCGTCGCCTCGCGAGCTACGAGCCGCGCTTCGTGGAGTTGATGCAGAGCCTGGCCGTGCGCCACGGCTTGACGCTGATCGCCGGCAGTCATCCCGTCGCAGAGGGAGAGAAGCTGTACAACGTGGCCTGCGTCTGCCTGCCGACGGGCGAAGTGGTGCGCCAACCGAAGCTGCACATCACCCCGAGCGAGCGCAAATATTGGGGGATCTCCGGCGGACATTCGCTGGCGGCGATCGACACGCCCAAGTGCCGCATCGGGGTGCTCATTTGTTACGACGTGGAGTTCCCCGAGGCCTCTCGCTACCTGGCCGACGACGGCGCGGAGATCGTATTCGTGCCCTTTTGCACGGACAGCCGTCAGGCGTACCTGCGCGTTCGCTATTGCGCGCAAGCGCGCGCGATCGAAAATCAGGTGTACGTGGCCATGGCCGGCACGGTTGGCAATTTGCCATCGGTCAGTAATCTGGACGTGAACTACGGCCAAGCCGCCGTACTAACGCCTTCGGACTTCGCGTTCGCGCGGGATGGCATCGCGGCCGAGGCCGACTCGAACGAGGAAACGGTGCTGATCTGTGATGTCGACCTCAATGCGCTCGAGGGCGCGCGCGCGGGAGGCTCCGTGACTCCCCGCTTGGATCGCCGCACGGACTTGTTCCGCTTGGTCAGTCACTTGCCCGCCGATCAGGTTCCGAACGGACCCGGCGACGGCCCGCTCGGGGGTCAACCCGGTGAGACGTGAGCGCCCTCGATCGGATCACGCCCGGGCGCGAAGCAATGCCGAGGCGTCAACGCGTTGGCACGGCGCGTGAGTAGCAGCACGCGCGTACATCTCCTCACCCACGCGGCTGACTCGAAGTTCTAGCTGCGCTCAGGTCGAGACGAGACGCCTCAGCTGTCCCAGGCTGAGCCTTAACCTTTCCCTGCCGCGGCCGACTTAGTCTGCCGTGTCGACTATCATAGGCCTGTTGGTCGTGTTCGGTGCCGTGCTTGGCGGGTTCGCCATGAGTGGCGGCCCGTTCCCGGTTTTGCTGCAACCTGCAGAGCTGGTCGTGATTGGTGGCGCTACGGTCGGCACGGTCATCATCTCCGCTCCCGGCAAGGTGATGTCGCGCGTCACGGCCGCGCTCAAGAAGGCCTTCTCCAATCACTCGCCGACCAAGGCCGACTACCTCGATCTGCTGAAACTGCTGTACCAAATCTTGGCCTTGATTCGCCGTGAAGGCGTGCTTGCGCTCGAGCCGCACGTGAGCGACCGCGCGTCGAGTTCGCTGTTTGGTGCGTACCCGACCGTCACCAAGCGCCACCACGCGATGGACTTCTTGGTCGACGGCCTGAAGCAGCTGGTCGACGGTTGCTCGGCCGAAGAGCTCAACATGTTGTTCGACGCGGAGCTCGAGACGCACCACGCAGAAGACGCGCAGCCGATCGGTTTGATTCGTACGGCCGGTGACGCCTTGCCGGGTCTCGGCATCGTGGCCGCGGTGCTCGGTATCGTGATCACGATGGCGCACTTGGATGGCGGTCCGGAGGAGATCGGGCATCACGTCGCGGCCGCCTTGGTCGGTACCTTCCTCGGCATCTTGCTCTGCTACGGCATGGTCGGTCCGATGGCGACCAGCGTGGAGATCCAGGTAGCCGCCGAAAGTCGCTACATGATGTGCGTGAAAGAGGCGGTCGTGGCCGCTGCGCGCGGCGTGAATCCGGCGATTGCCATCGAGTTCGCGCGTCGCGCCATCTTTTCCGACGAACGGCCGTCCAGCGCCGAGCTCGACAAGGCGTTCGCCGAACTGAAGGGCAAGTAGCGATGGCCGGCGCTTCGGCACAGAACGGCGGCGGGCCGCGGATCATCATCATCAAGAAGAAGGGTGGCCACGCGGCACACCACGGTGGCGCCTGGAAGGTGGCCTACGCCGACTTCGTGACGGCCATGATGGCGTTCTTCATGGTGCTCTGGCTCGTGTCACAGACCGACCAAGAGACGCGCACCGAGCTGTCGGACTACTTCCGCACCGGCGTGTTCACGGGGGCCCCCTCGATCCTCAATGGTGGTAGCGGCATCCAGAGCCGCGGCTACTTCGACGTGGTGGGCTCTTCGCACACCCAGCCGGAGCAAGTTGCGTTCGAGCGCGTATCACTGGCCGTGCGCGCCAAGATCGCGCAAATGATCAGCGAAGACCCTGGTCTCAAAGACGTTCGTGAACAGATCAAAGTCAGCGTGACGGAAGAGGGCCTGCTGATTCAGATCTTGGACGGCGGGCAAAACCTGTTGTTCGATTCGTCTTCCGCCGAACTGAAGCCGAAATTGACGGAGATTTTGTCTAAAATTGCGCCGGTGCTCGCGCGCCTGAGCAACCAAATTCAAGTGCACGGCCATACCGACGCGCGCCCCTTTCCCGCGGGCTCGGGCCGATCCAACTGGCAGTTGTCATTCGAACGCGCCGATCGCGCGCGCGCGATTTTGGAGAAGAGCGGCCTGCGCACGGGTCAGGTCTCGGGTGTGTTTGCGCACGGCGCGACCGCGCTGATGAAGCCGGACGAACCGTTCGCGGCCGAGAATCGCCGGTTGTCGATTTTGGCCGTGCGCAAGGGCATGGAAAAGGTCGCCGCGCGCGGTGAAGGCGGCGACGAAGACGAAGCCGAGCAGCCCGCGAAGGCAAAAAACAAGGGCGAACGCGCGGGCGCGGGAACGGGCAAGACCAGCCCCAAGCCCGAGCCGACCGCGGACTGATCGAAGCTGAGCTCGTGTCGTTCGCGCTCAGCTCACGAGCATCGGCTCGAGCTCGAGCACGATCAGGCCGTGCTCGAGCGCCGCGTCGAGCAACAGATCCGTGCTGGTGTCTTTCGGTAACTCGACGTCGAAACTGCCGCTGCGAGCGCGCGCCTCGAGCCGAACCCCGGCCGCGCTCAAGGCCCGCGAAAATTCGCTGATATTGCGGCCTTTGACCGAGATCGCGTAGCGCGCGCCCACCGCGAACAGCTCGCTCGGCGCGCCCTGCGCGACTAGCTGGCCCTGCTTGACCAGGAACAGCTCTTCGCAGCCATCGAGCAACGTGCGCTCGGGGCTCGGTGAAGCGGGCAGCGCAGCGGAGACGATCACGCGGGCGTGCGCGGCCGCTTCGCCGCACAGCCGAGTGATGTAGTCGGCCGCGGGCGCGTCCAGACCGCGCAGGGGGTTCTCCAAGCACACCACGGGCGGCGCGGTCAACGTAGCGAGCGCGATGCCCAGGGCGCGTTGTTGATAGAGCACGAGCTGAGCGAGCTTGCGTTTGCCGAGCTCGACGAGTCCGTAGCGCTCGAGCGCGCGCTGTGCGTCTTGCGTGGCGCGCTTGGCCGAGCCATGGCTCAGTCGAGCCGCGTGTTGCAAGTATTCGAGCACCGTGAACGAGCTGGGCAGTGGTACGTCACACGCGGCGAACCCCAAGATCCCAGCGGAAATGGCGGCTTGGAGCTCGCCGTCGAGAATCCGAGCGCGGCCGCTCGCCGCCTGCGCGCGGCCGGTCAACAGTTGTAACAGCGGCGCCCAATCACCGACCAACCCGACGCGCCGGGCTCGCGTCTGTAAGCTGAGCGAGGCGCCCCAGGTGGCCCCCGCGGAGCTCACGCTGAATTCCCGCAGCTCGAGCGTCGGCAACGCGTCGCTCGAGACTACGGCGGGGGTGCTCATCGGGTCACGGCTCGATCTGTGTCATTTCCATCAGCGCGAGCGGCTTGTCGCCCGCGTGCGCGACGAACGGCGCCAGGGCGCGCACCAGATCGAAGAACTGCGACGGGAGCAGCGCGGCGGCCGGCGGCGTGTCGTCTTTCACGCCTTCGATGCCGAGCAAGCGCCCAATCAGGGTCGTGTCGGGCGGGGGTAACTCGACGATCGGCCCGTGCTCGGGCACCTGTCCGAGCTTGCGCGCAAGGGCGATGGCTTGGCGTAGACCGCCCAATTCATCGACCAATTTGTGCTCGAGCGCTTGCTGACCGGTCCACACTCGGCCCTGGCCCACTTGGTCGACCTCGGCCTTGCTCAGTTTGCGGCCGCTGGCCACGCGCGTCAGGAACACGTCGTAGAACTGCGCCACCTTGCGCTGCAGTTCGACATGCTCTTCCGGCGTGAAGGGGCGGAAGATCGACTCGGCATCCGCGCGCGGTGCCGTCTTGTACACCTCGACGTTGACGCCGATGCGGCGCATCAACTCGGCGACGTCGGCCTTGCCGTAGAAGATGCCGATGCTGCCGGTGATGGTGAGCGGGTTGGCGAACACGCGGGTGCCGGGGGCCGAGATGTAATAGCCGCCGCTGGCGGCCGAGGTCCCCATGCTCACGATCACGGGTTTGACCGCGGTCGTGAGCTGGATCTCGCGGTAGATCACGTCCGCGGCCATGGCCGAACCGCCGCCCGTCTCCACACGCAAGACGACCGCGCCAACGCGCGGGTTTTCCCGCGCTTTCTTGAGGCTTTCGGCTATCGTGTACGAGCCGACTAGGCGCGTGCCCAAGAGGGGGATGGTCTGACTGCGGCCGTCCACCATGTCGCCGTCTACGTAGATGATGGCAAGGCCCGTGTTTTCACCGAAGTACTCTGGCGCCCGTGGCGCACGGCGATCATCGATCAGACGCGCGGGGTAGCCGAGCAGGGCGCCCGTTTCGTCCTCGAGCTGGTCATCGAAGGCAAAGCCATCGACCAGGCCCGCGAACTTGGCTTCGGAGGCTACGAACGGGCCGCGCGCGATGCGCTTGCGCAACTCGGCGGCGTCGATCTTGCGACCCGCGGCGACGTCGAGCGTGAAGTTCCTCTCGACCTGTTGCAGCAAATCGATGTGGTCGGCGCGCGCGACGTCCGTCGCGCCCTCACGCATGAACGACTCGGGCGCGCTCTTGTGGTCGCCGATGCGCACGAAATCAGCCTTGATCCCGAGCTTTTCGAGCAGACCGCCGAAGTACATGAAGCGCGATTTCAGGCCCGCGAAGCGAATGCCGCCCGCAGGGTTGAGCAAAATCCGATCCGCCGCCGCGCATAGGTAGAGCGAGGAACCGTCGCCATCTTCCAGGTGGCAGAGCACCTTCTTGCCGGCTTGGCGCAGGTGATACACGGCGTCACGCAGCTCTTGCGTGTGCGCCATCGAGTTGGCGGGCGCGCTGCGCAGCTCCAGCACGACGGCAGCGACAGTGGGCTCATTTTCGGCGATGTCCCACAGCTTGCGCAGCAGCGCGGTGTGCCCGCGTGTGTTGGGCGTGTCTTCGACGCGCAAACGGAGGGCGTAGCGCGGAGCCTCGGCGGCCGCGCTCTCGCGGAAGCCTTTGGCCGCGATTTCCAAGCCTAGATTGTCTTGCGCTCGGCCCTGCGCGGTCGAGCCCAGCGCGTCACCGAACAAGCTGCCACCCGCGACTTCGGCCGAGCCGGCGCTGCCGTTGAAGTTGAAGGCGAAGGAGGCCGAAGCCAGCCATTGACGGCGGCCAGCGTCGTTGCCCGGGTCGGAGTAGGCGAAGTCACCGCGTAAGCGGCCGAGCTCGGGCACGTCGACGCCCAAAGTCGCTTTGGGCACCCAGTAGCCGTTGCTGCGGCTCACGTACTGAGTTTCGAGACCCAGCTCCACCGCGCGCGTGCGCAGAGGACGCAAGGCGACCGCGAAGTTGTACGCGCGATCGATGTAGCCGCCAGATTGGTTGCTGGGCGCGTTCAGGTTGTGCCCGACGACCGCAAAACCGAAGTAGTCACTCGGCCGCGAAGTCAGACCCAAAGTCCAGGAAGAGAGGTCGTGGGCTCGGCTCTGGTTCGAATACGAGCGCTGCAGAGAGAACCCGAGGGAGAAAGAGTTGCTGGGCTTGAAGGCCAGACCCCAGGTGAGCCACTCGTAGCGCGCGCTGTCGTCGCCGAAGAGCGCCCGCGCTGCGACGCCCGGGGGTGACACGATGTCCAGCCGCAGGCCCGTGGCCAACGACAAGAATGGAATGGGGAAGGCGAGCGCGAACGCATGGCCCTGATAGGTGGCGGTCGCGTTCTCGTTCAAGAACATGCCCGTCCAGCGCAGCTCTTCGCGCTGCATGAAGCCCAAGTTCGCCGGGTTCACGACCAGCGCCGTCGAGTCTTCATCGCTCACGGCGCTGCGGCCGAGCGCGGGCAGGCGGGTGGGCTGGTCTCGGGGGAACTGCGCGCTGGCCTGGCGCGCACTGAACAGGCCCAAGCCGAGTAGCAGCGCGCTGCTGGCGACGCGTGAGAGCCTGCGCATCAAACGATGCCCCGCGCCTGGACGACGGCCGTGATCTCCGGCTCGCGCAAGGCGAGCTCGTCGTTGTCTTTTACCGGCAAAAAGCGCGAATCAACGCCCGTCCGAGGCAGGTGCAGGTAGGCGGTCGGGAGGTGACTGGTCACCTCGTTCACGAGACGCTCGAACTGCACGACCGGCTCGCCCTCGACCTTCTTATTTACGGTAAAGTAGCTCCAGTTCATGTCGAGCTCGAGCAACGAAGCGGCGTCGAAGTAAAAGACGTTGGTCGCAAACACGCGCACGACCTTGGGGTCGAAGCTGGGCGGGATACGGAACTCTTCCAAAATGCACAGCGTGTCGTCGACATAGGCGGGGATACCGCCGCGATCGCTGGCGAGCTTGTCGACCACCTCGGCGGTCACCGGTTTGCCGTGCGCCAGGTGGAAACCGATGATGGCGGGGTCGAGCGTGCCGCCCATGTTGTCGATGTTGGTCATCAAGATGACTTTGCCGCCGCGCTTCACGAACGGCTCGAGCAGACCGCTTTCGCGCAGCGCGTCCGGCAAATCACCGTGACCAGGCGCGTGCTCGCTCGGTTGCCCAGTTTTATCGAAGAAAACGTCACCCGCGGGCGTGACGCGCAGTGACAAATGCTGGTTGAACGTGGCGATGTTCTTGCCGTCCATATCGGTACCGAGCGCGGCCCGGATGCCCGCTTCGGTCGAGTGGCTGGTCATCAACCAGAGTGGCGGCACGGCTCCGTAGCGGCGTTCGACCTCGCGCATTTCGGCGCGCCTGAGATCGAGAAAGCTCTTGCCGGGGATGGCGTCGACCAGCGCTTTGATCACGCCGCCCATGCGCGTCGCCATGCCGCCCGCGAGCACCAACAAGGCGACCTGGCCGCTCCGCAATGCGTCGGCCCCCAGCTCGATCAAGCGCCGATACTCGGCGCTGTCCGGGGCGGGCAATTGCTGGAGATCCTCGGCTTTCGGCGGCGTGATTTTGCCTTTGACGAAGTTGTCTTCCGCGCTCTCCGTGCGCAGCCGCGATGCGAGCTGCTTGAAGCGCGTCGGATCGAAGCGGTGGTGCGCGAGCCGCGCCTGAACGTCGGCAGGGAGCTCTGCCAGTTGCTGATCGAGCGAGAGTGCCATTGCGGCGCAGGCTAGCACCGGACGGTTCCCGCGATCAGCATCCATATTGGGCGCCGGATTGTCGATGGTCCGAGGATTTTCTGATGCTATCGTGCTCGCCTAGTGGAAAACGCGAAGGGCATGAAGGGCATCATTTTGGCGGGCGGTAGCGGGACGCGGCTCGATCCGCTGACGCGGGTCATCTCCAAGCAGCTGCTGCCCGTTTATAACAAACCGATGATTTACTACCCGTTGTCGGTGCTGATGTTGGCCGGCATCCGGGAAGTGCTGGTCATCTCCACGCCACAAGATCTGCCGCTGTTCGAGCGCCTGCTCGGCACGGGTGAAGATTTGGGCATGCGCTTCAGCTACGCCGTACAAGCGGCGCCCAACGGGTTGGCCGAAGCGTTCATCATCGGTCGTGAGTTCGTCGGCTCGGATCCGGTCTGTTTGATCTTGGGGGACAACATTTTTTACGGCTCTGGCCTCGCGCCGCAACTGCGCAAAGCGCGCACCGAGCTCGACGGAGCCACGCTCTTCGGCTACCGCGTCGACGATCCCGAGCGGTACGGCGTGGCCGACGTCGGCCCCAACGGCGAACTACTCGGAATCGAGGAGAAGCCCTCGCAGCCGAAGAGCCGGCTCGCGGTCACGGGCCTATACTTCTTCGACAACCAAGTGCTCGACATCGCCAAGAACATGAAGCCCTCGCCGCGCGGCGAGCTGGAAATCACGGACGTAAACAACGTGTATGTCGCAGCCGGGCGCGCTCGCTTGGAGATCTTGGGGCGCGGCCAAGCTTGGCTGGACACCGGCACCCAAGAGAGCTTGCTCGACGCGAGCCACTTCGTGGCCACGCTCGAGCGCCGTCAAGGCACCTCCATCTCTTGCATCGAAGAGATCGCCTATCGTATGGGTTTCATCGATGCCGCGCAGCTCGGACGGCTCGCGGACAAGTGCGGCAAGAGCGAGTACGGAAAATCCATGCGTCGCGCGCTGGAAGAGAAGATTTAGAGCACCGTCATGTCTTTGCTTCGACAACCCAAGTGTGTGCTCGTTACGGGCGGCTGTGGCTTCATCGGCTCGGCCTTCGTTCGCTACCTGCTCGCGGAACCTGGCTTCCAAGGCCGGCTCGTGAATTTGGATCTGCTGACCTACGCCGCCAACCCCGACAACGTGGCCGCAGCGGCGCAGAGCGAGCGCTACGCCTTCGTGCAGGCCGACATCGCCGATGCCGAGACCGTGGCCCGAGTCTGCCGTGAACACGCGGTCGATACGATCGTGCACTTTGCGGCCGAGAGTCACGTCGATCGCAGCATCCTCGGCCCGGGTGCCTTCGTGCAGGCGAACATCGTAGGCACGTATCAGTTGTTGGAGGTGGTGCGCGGGCAGAGCCAGATCCACTTTCATCATGTCTCCACGGACGAAGTTTACGGGTCCCTGGGCGCGACCGGCCTGTTCCACGAGACCACGCCCTATGATCCGAGCTCGCCTTACTCTGCTTCGAAGGCGGCTTCCGATCACTTGGTGCGCGCGTACGCGCGCACGTACGGGCTCTCCACCACGCTCTCCAATTGCAGCAACAACTACGGCCCCTATCAGTTTCCGGAGAAGCTGATCCCGCTGATGATCATGAACTTGGTGGATGGGAAACCGCTGCCCGTGTACGGCACTGGCGCCAACGTGCGTGATTGGCTGTACGTCGACGACCACGTCGAAGCCATTTGGACGATCGTGCAGCGCGGTCAGCGCGGTCAGACGTACAACATCGGCGGTGAGGCCGAATGGGCGAACCTCGCCCTTTTGCACAAGCTGATAGAAGTCGTCGCCAGCGCCACGGGTCGAGATGCCGAAGCGCTACGCGGGCAAATCACGTTCGTGCCGGATCGCCCCGGTCATGATGCCCGCTACGCAATCGACTGCAGCAAGCTGAAGTCCGAACTCGGCTGGTCTCAGCGCCACGATATCGAGAGCGGCTTGCTCGCCACGGTGCGTTGGTACCTCGAGCACCCCGATTGGATCCAGCGCGTGAAGAGCGGCGCGTACCGCGAGTGGCTGGATAAAAACTACGCGGACCGCCGCTAGCCGCGCGCGCTCTCGGCGCTCGTGAGCAGCTCCGCACGCTTGCTGCGCGCGAGCAACCACAGGCCGAGCCCAAGCGAGATCAGCATGGCCACGATTTGCGCCGCGTAGCTGATGAACGCGATCGCCGCGCCCGACGAGCGCAGCACCTCCACCGGGAAGAATAGAGCGAGCCCGGTGTAGGTGCCGATTTGAAAGGCGCCGAACAGGCCGGGCCCCGCCGGCACGATGACGCCCAAGCCGAGCACGCCGAGCACGACGCAAGTTTGGGCGAACGAAGCTTCGATGCCGCAGCCACGCATCAAGATCCACTGAGCTACGAACTGAGATAGCCAATAAAGCAGTGTTTCACCGAAGAAACGCAGTCGGTTCTTCGGCGAGCCGAGCACGCTCAGGCCGTCTGCGAGGCGCTCGAGCGTACCGGTGAAGAAGGTCGCGAACTTGACGGAGATTGGGCTGAGCAATGCCATCGTCACGCGGCGGGCGAAGTCGCGCGCGAAGTAGAAAACGGTCAGCGCGACGGCGCCGCCACTGAACACCAAGGCGGCCAAGTAGATCGCACGCGGGACGATCGAGACCGGCAACGTGATGTCGCCCAGGTGGTCCGGCAGCGGCGAGATGGGCGTCGATAGCGTGAGCGCGATGGCGGCCGTCAGCGTGAGCACCAAGCCGTCGACCACGCGCTCGGCGCCAGCCGCGCCCAGCGCTTGAAAGAACGTTACTTTCCCATCTCGCGCGAGCAAGTAGGGGCGCGCGGCTTCGCCCATGCGGAGCGGGGCGAGCATGATCGTGGCGATGCCGACGAGGCCGATCGCCACCACCCGCGGCTCGGATAGGTCCGGCGCGATTGGGCGAAGCAGCGGCACCCAGCGGTGAACGCGCAGATAAATGGTGACCACGAGCAGCACAAGAAAGGCGCCGAGCGACCACGGCTGCACCGCAGCGAGCGTGCTCGCCGGAGGCAGCAGCGGGAGACCTCCGCGCTTGAACAGCCAAACGAAGCCGCCCGCGATCGCGAGCGACACCAAGACGCGCGGCGCGTAAGCCCACGCGGAGCGCTTTTTCCCGGCTGGCGTCCGTGTCCCCTGGCTCGTCGTCGGTTCCTGTACGGACACGGCGCGGACGAAAGCAGTGTATTCCGCGCGGGTCAAGCCGTTCCAGCATTGCGAACCGAGCCCCGGCAACATAAAACACCGCACGATGGTCGCGTCGCAAGCCCACGGAACGCCTGCTCGAGAAGCACCGCGCTTCAGCTCGGCGCCGAGCGTACTCGCGTCTTTGGCAGGGCTCGCGTTGATCGGCGCGTCGATTGCGCAGTTCCTCGCGTTCGCGAGCGTCCCCGCGGGTCAGCGCCTGGACTACTTCACGCGCAACACGCTGCCCCCGGTACCGCCAGAGATGGCCTTGCCGCTGTTCACGGGCTTCTTACCTTTCGGGATCGCGCTGCTGCTTTTGCTCGTCGCGCGCGAGCGAGCCGTCGGGCTCGTGGAGTCGTTCACGCGCATCGTCGCGCCCGCGGGGCTGGCCTTCGCGTTGCCGGCGCTGTTCACTTGGCAGTTTGGCCAACAGCGTCCGATCGCGTTTCTGATTTTGCTCGCCGCCTTTGGTCTCGCGCTCGAGCGCCTACTCCGGATCAGCATCAGCGAAGCATTCGCGGTCGCCAATGCCCCGCGCTTCGCGGACGCGCGCGGGTTTTGCACGCGGTTCGCCGCGCGTGTCACGCCCAAGGCCGCGCCCGCGGTAGTGCTCACAGCGGCGCTCGGCTACGCCGCGTACACCGCGTTTTACACGATCCGTCGTCACTATCAGATTCAGAGTAGCGCCTTCGATCTCGGCATTTTCGACAATCTGCTCTTCAACACGATCAAAGGGCGTTTCTTCGAGTCGCCGGTCATGTTTGGCCCGGGTCACCACAACTCGATCTCGACCCACGCCGAGTACATGATGGTGCTGTTCGCGCCCATCTACGCGCTCGTGCCGCGTCCCGAAACGCTACTGGTGATCCAAGCCGTGCTCTTGGGAACCGCAGGGATCCCACTCTATCTGTTCGCGCGGACGATGCTGACGGCGTGGCCGTCCGTGGTGTTGGTGTTGGGCTACCTACTGTGCGGTCCGCTGCACGGCGCGCAGTTCTACGACTTTCACTGGTTGACGCTGTGCCCATTTTTTTACTTCTGGTTGTTCTACGCGATCGCCTCGCGCAAGAACTGGCTATGCGTGCTGATGACCCTGCTGCTCTTCGCTCTGCGCGAAGACATCGCAGTCGGCACCGCGTTCCTGGGCACGTTCCTATTCATCACCGGCTTACGCGTGCGTCTGGGTATCGTGCTCGCCGCGGTATCGGCGGTTTGGTTCGTGATCAACAAGTTCGTGATCATGCCGTGGGCCGGGCCGTGGTGGTTCGACACGATCTACGTCGAGCTGTTCGCGGACGGTAAGTCGGGCTACGGCAACGTGGTCAAGACGCTGATCTCGAACCCCTTCTACGCGCTGTCCACCTTCGTGCGTGGCCCCAAGCTCGCGTACGCACTGCACATGCTCGCGCCGCTGGCTTTTCTACCGGTGCGGCGCCTGGCGTTCTGGTTATTGCTGGTCCCCGGCGGCGCGTTCACGCTGATGACCACGGGCTACTGGCCGACGCTGGCCATCTCGTTTCAATACACCACCCACTGGATTCCCTTCCTGTTCGCGTGCGCAGCGATGGCCCTTTATTGCATCCGCCAGGGACGCGACGGCCAAGTGCGGATGGTGGCGGCCACCGGCGCCGTGTTGGTGCTGCTGCTCAGCCACAGTTACAACTTCGGAGGTATCTTGCAGCGGGAGAGCTTCGTGGGGGGCTTTGGTCGCGTGTCCTTCGACATGTCGTCCAGCACGCGTGAGCGCTACGCCGACATGCGCTCCGTGGTCGACAAGATCCCGATCGAAGCCAGCGTCGTTGCCACCGAGAGCCTCAATCCGCATATCTCGACGCGCAAAGAGGCGTACGTTTTTCGCTACGATACCGGTCCGGTCGATTTCATCTTCCTGAGTAGCAACGAGATGAGCGGCGAGCTCAGAAACAGCCTACGCGAGAAATTCCGCAAAACCCCGTATGGCCTGTTCGCCAAGGGAAAACACGAGTTTTTCTTGTTCAAGCGCGGGCACGAGTCACCCGGAACGGCAGAAGCGCTTCAGCATTTGGGCATCTAGTCGAGTCACGCCGTCACGATTTCGCGAACACTTCGCACTCTCGGCGCTTCCCTGTATAAACCCCCCTCGCCATGCCGCGGCCAACCCTGACTGTCGTCATCCCCATCTTCAACGAAGAAGAGGTCCTGCCAGAGCTTGCGCGTCGCTTGCGCGAGGTGATTCAGGTTTGGAACGCCCAAATCGAATCCTGGGAGGTGGTATTCGTCGACGACGGCTCGAAGGACAAGTCGCTCGAGCAATTGAAAGCGTTGGCGGCCGAGGAATCTCGCTTCAAAGTCATCTCTTTCTCGCGCAACTTCGGGCATCAAATGGCCATCACGGCGGGGCTCGATCGCGCCGAGGGTGAAGCCGTCGTGATCATGGACGCCGACTTGCAAGATCCGCCGGAGGTGGTGAGCGAGATGATCACGCGCTGGCGTGAGGGCTTCGACGTCGTATATGGCGTGCGCACGAAGCGCGCCGGAGAGTCGCTGTTCAAGCGAGTGTCTGCGGCGGCTTTCTACCGCTTGTTGCGCAGCATGTTGGGCGGGTTTTCCATACCGGCCGATGCGGGAGACTTCCGCCTGATCGGGCGCCCGGTGGTGCTGGCCATGCGCGCGCTTCGCGAGCGGCACCGTTTCGTGCGCGGAATGGTGGCTTGGGTGGGCTTCCGGCAGACCGCCGTCTACTACGCGCGCCCCGCGCGGTTCGCCGGCGAAACGAAGTACCCAATCAAGAAAATGGTGCGCTTCGCCATCGACGGCATTGCTTCATTTTCCGTGGTGCCTTTGCGCTTCGCCACTTGGCTCGGTGCGCTTGCCGGGGTCGCCGCCGCGCTCACCGCGGCTTGGGCCATCTATCAGCGGTTCTTCGGCACAGGCGTGGTGCAAGGCTGGACGACGATCATGATCGCCGTCGCCTTGGGTTCTTCCGCGCAATTGCTGATGACGGGCGTGCTGGGCGAATACGTCGGGCGCATCTACGAAGAGATCAAGCGGCGCCCGCTCTACGTCACGCAAGAAGAAATCAATTTGGGCTCGTCGGTGGGCGAGCGCCACTCGGTAGACTGAGTTCGACGGAACATGCCGAATCTGCGTTTGAGCGACGCTCCGAGTGATCTGCCGCGCCTGGCAATGGCGCTCACGAAGCTCGCGCTGGTCGGCTTCTCGGTCGTCTTGACCGGGCAAATGGCCTGGCTGAACCTGTCCCAGCGGACGGAGTTCGCCGCGCGCAACGTGCTCGGGCAGAGCGGCCGGTCGATCCTCTTGCTGTCCCTGGGCCTGGGCATTGCGTTACCGCTCGTGCTGAGTCTGATGCTCGTGGCGCGCCGAGGCGCAGCCGTGGCCATGCCGAAGCTCGAGCGCCTGGCCACACGGTTGGCACCAGTCGCCGCGTTGTTCATGGTGCCCGCGCTGTTCCTCAGCGATGTCGCGCGCGACAAGCCGCTCTTCTATCTGATTACTCTGTTGGCCTTCGGTCTGATTTTCAACGCTCTGCTCGCGAAGGCGTTCAGCCTGGGTGTCAGCGCCTCGCTGGCGGCGCTCTCCGAACGCCTGCAACGACGCCCGTTGGTGCAGGCGCTGCTCAGCGTCCCGCGCGGGGTGCCCCTCGTTTTCCTGCTGCTCATCGCGAGTCTTTGCGCGTTCCTGCTCGCCAGCTACGGCATCGCGCATCATCGTCTGATCCAAGACACTGCCGAGTACCTCGCCGTGCCCGACAACGTAATGTCGAACTTGTGGCACGGCCGGTACTTCAAGGCGCCCGTACTGTTCGGCGCAACGGCGGCCGGAAACTACCTGACCGTGCACGCGGAGTACGGCTCGCTTTTGTTTGCTCCGCTCTATGCGTTGCGTCCGGGTGCGGAGACGCTGCTTTGGGCTGGCGCCCTGTTTGCTGGATTGGCCGCGGTCCCCCTGTACTTGCTCGCGGCTCGTAAGTTGGGCCGCGGGCTCGGGGTCTGGGTCGGGGCGGCGTACCTGCTTTCGGCGCCGCTGCACGGCGCGCTTCTGACCAGCTTCAGCTGGTTTCACGCGGTGACGCTGTTTTCCTTCACGCTATACTACGCGGTCGAGAGCCAGCGGCGTTGGCTGGTAGCGCTGTCACTGGTGTTGCTGCTCTCCATCTCAGAGCTCGGCCCCCTCAACGTGTTCGTCTACGGGCTGACGCTGATCGCGCTCCGCCGGAACGCGCGCTTGGGCGCGGTGATGAGCGCCCTCGCGCTGCCGCTCATCGCGTTCAACTTTTGGCTCTCGGCGCGGGGGGCCGTCAACGGCGAGACGCCCGCGCTGCTCTCCACGCTCGATGCACTGATCAAAAACCCTGCCTACTTCTTGTGGGACTTGGCTCGTTTCAACAAGCTGACGCCGATCTTCCACGCGCTGGCACCGCTCTGTCTTCTGCCCGCGTTCGAGTTCGCTTGTTGGCCGTTACTCTTGCCGGGTCTGCTCTTCGTTTCCGCGGCGGCGCAATATTGGCCAACCAGCACGACCGGCTTTGCCTCCGCGTTGGTCTGGCTCCCCGGCTGCTTTTTGGGCTTGGTGATCGCGCTGGAGAAGCGGCGTTCACGAGCTGCCGAACGCGCGCCGCTCGCCGCCCTGGTCTTGGCGCTGACCGTGACAATCCTCAGCCATAGCCACAATTATGGCGCTCTGCTGCGTGCGGATGGTTTCGGGGGGCTTCCGCCAGAGACCGTGCGCGCTACGCCTTCCGGGCGGTCGCGCTACGCAGCGCTGCTCGAAGCGCTTCAGCCGATCCCCCCGCAAGCAAGCGTCGCGGCAACGCCGTACCTCGTCTCATTCGTCTCGAACCGACCCGAGGCGTGTGATTTGCTCCGCCCTTGCGGGCGCCCGAACTACCTTCTGCTCAGCAATCGCGAGACATCCGCGGTCAGGTCGCAGTTGAGCGACCTGTTTCAGACGCGCCAGTATCGGTTGACCAAGACCACCTTCGACGAATTTTACTTGTTCGAGCGTGGCGCCCAAACCGATGACACGCGAGCCGCGCTGGCTCGCCTGGGTTTCGCGGTCAGCGAGCTTCCCGCCAGCGGGAATCGCTGACCGATAGCCTACGGCGCGGCCGTCTTGCACACGGCGAGATCTTTGCGCGCGTTGAGCGTCAGTACGATACCGCGATTGTCACGTACGGTGTCGGGCACGCGGCAGTAGTGCTCGTCGAGGAAATCGCGATAGATCGGGAAATCCCTCATCGTGCCGCGGTCTGACATTTGGTGATCGAGAATGACGCGCGGCAGGGTCGCTTTCAGCTCTTCGAGCAGCTTCTCTTGGATGCCGGGCGCGACGCGACTCGGATCGGGAGTCCATGAAGGCGGAATCAGCCCGGCGATGATCATCGTGGAAGTGAACATCGATACGGAGGGGCGTTTACAAGTGATGTAGAGGTCGCCCGCGGTCCCCCAAATGAAGATAGGGGCATTGCCTGGTCCCGCAACGCGATCCATCGCGTCACAGGCCGGGTCGGGGCGCGGGTTCCCCCAGCCGCCACGCTTTCGGTCGGTCTCGAACGAGTTCAGGCGATTGAGCCCGGTAATGATCAATAGGCCACCCAACACCGCGACCGCGATGTACTGAGCGGCAACCGGCACGGACGAACCGCGCCGCAGGGTTCGCTCGAGCAAGATCCCCAGGGTGAGCCCGAAGAACGGATACACGGGCATGAAGTAGTGCGGCCAAATGCGCAGCGGGAGCAGCGCGGCCGCCAACGCCACCACCGCGGCGAGCCCGATGCCAATCTCGAAAGAAGCGTGCCCCAATGCGACGCGCATGCCGCGCACGCTGGAGGCCCCGAGAGACGCCAACGGGCGACCGAAGGCGATCGTCAAGGCCAGCGCCACGCCCATGATCGCCCACGGTTCGCCGATGAACCACTGCGCCATCATCTCGGTGACTCGGCCTTCGAAAGGCGCCATGTAAAACTTCGCGCCGAAGCCGGTCGACCAGAACAAGAACGTGCCGAGCTCGCCTGCGGCCAAGTAGCGAAGCAATACGACCGCCACCAGGCTCAGGCCGCCCAGCGCGAATGGCAGGATTCGGCGACGGAAAATCAGGCTCGGACGGAGCGTGCCGGGTACGCTGGGCGAGGCAGGGTCCGCCTCACCCAGTCCCCGCGTCGAAATCCACAGGAACATGGGCACGCAAGCAGCGCCCGTCGTCTGCTTGGTGAGGGCAGCTACGGCCACGAAGCAGCCCCCCAACGCGAGCATCCGCATCCGCCCGGGCTCCGTGTGCGCCCGGTACAAGCCGTAGCTGACGCAGAAAAACGCCGTCGCGAGGTAAGCGATGGCCACGGACTCACCGCAGACGCCCATGCCACCGCCAGGCGTGGTGTAGACGGCGATCACGAAGAGGTAGAACGCGCCGCCGATTGCGCCGGCGAGTGCCCAGCCCGCGGCCCACCCCGCGAGGAATGTCATTACGGTGGTGACGACCGCGCCCAGCATCGCCAACAGGCGTGTGCCGGTGTACTCGAAGCGACCCGTAAGGACGTGCAAGATGCCTTGGGTCCAATACAGGAACGGACCGCGGATGCTTTCGACATCTACATACGGGAGCCAGCGACCCGCGATGATTCGTTCGACGGCGGCGGCCTCGCAGCCCTCGTCGAAGTTCACCTGGGTGCTGAAAGGCACCATGAAGAACCGGAACAGCGCGACCCCCAACAGCGCGCTGATCGCAGTCAACAAGATGGCGGGCGCATCGCGCCGGGTGAAGCCTCTAGGCAATGATTCCGACATAGTGACCGTGCAGCCCTAGATGATTTCTATACCCGAAGGTCGACCCGAGACCAAGCGCACGACGCGCGCGGTTCTGCCGAAACGCTCACTTGTAAGCGATGGCGGCCAAGTTGCCCACGGGCGCGGCCAACGTGAAACGACCAAGCCCGCTCGAACGCAAGAGCGCGAGCGCGCGCGGCTTGAGCGCACCGGGGATGGGCGAGAGCCGAGCCCAGTAATTGAGCGGGTAGCGGTTGACGACGGTGTGCACTTCGACGCGGGAAAAGCCGGCGCGCGTCAGCAGCGCGCGCACGCTTTGCGGCGAAAAAAGCTGCAAATGCTCGATGTCGAAGATCGGCGACTTGGTGCCCATGGCGCGCGCCAAGAGCGAGCGGCGGTTGTGGCAAACGATGAACAACGCGCCGCCCGGGCGCAGCAAGCTCAACGTCTCGCGGGCTAGCGTGAGTGGGTCGTACACGTGCTCGATGGTTTGAAAGCAGGTGACGAGGCGCAAGCTCTCGGGCGTGAAGTCCGCGCTGTGAAAGGGCGAGTGGCGGATCAGCGGGCGAATGTCCGGCTTTGCGGCGGCCACCGGAGCCGCGGAGGGCTCGACGCCGACGACGTTGCTGAAGCCATGCTGCTGGAGCTGCTCCAAGAACGCGCCGTCACCCGTGCCGATGTCGAGCGCGCCGTCGCGATCGGGAAGCTCGGCCGCGATGCGCGGCAAATAGCTGGCGTAGGTGAGGCCTGCGTAGTGTGACTCGTCGGATGCGTCGAACGCGGCGTCATGATACGCGGCCTCGAGCGAAGGCCGATCCGGCGCGGGGTTCGCGTAGAGCAGGTCGCAGCGCCGGCACACCACGAGCGCGTGGTGCATGTATTCCGGAAGCTTGCGTGAAGCGAACGCGAAAGCACCCAGCGCGTCGACATCGATGTTGGCATCGGCGAAGGGTTGGCTGTCGTTCGCGTCGCAGCCCGGACAGTTGCGGGAGACGAGTTGGAACTTGAAGCCACTGGGCGGGGCAACTGGCGGAGAATTGTCGGCGTTCATGATGGTGGCTAGCGCGCGACTGTAGCATCGAACGCGCGCTCTGCTGCAACACTGCAGGCTAAGGAAGCTCTTCGATTTCTACGTGCCGGAAGAAGATCTCCGCGCCCTCCGACTGGAGTTGGAGTTTGCCGCAACGCAACGCGGTAGCCGGTTCGTATGGCCAATTGAGCACGAACCCCGAAGCTCGCGAGACCTCGTGGCCATTCAGAACCAAACTCGCGACGTCGTCTTGCAACGTGATATCGACGTCGTTCCATTGGCTCGGGTCTGCCTCCGAACCCGGGCTATGCAGACTCTGGTCGAAGGCGACGGGCCCCAAGTTGTAGAGCGAGCCGACGTCACCGGGGGTGATCTGAAATTCGGCAGAGACCATGAACGCGCCGCTGCCGATTGGGTCCGACAGGGGGTTGCCGCCCGCGTTGACGGCGCCGAGCGGTCCCCCGGAAAGAAACATGATGCCGCTATCTTTGTAGGTGTACTGCAGGGTGCCCCACCTGTATTGAGCGTGCAGACGAAAGTCGCAGAACTCACGCTCGCTGAGCAGCGAGCCCCAAATCTCACCGCTGATGCGAATCGCAGGTTCGCCGTCGAGCATCACGATCGAGTAAACCCCGCGCGGGTCGTTGTCGAGGCCGAGCGCGGGGTCGTTGTCCGTGGGTTTGCCCAAGTATCGGTCCCAACCCGAGAAATCGACGCCGTTGAATAGCGGGTATCGACCGCTGCTTCCGGATTCCCCGCCCGCTCCTGCATTGGGCGCTCCTGCATTGGGCGCTCCTGCGTTCGGCGCTCCGGCGTTCGACTCACCCGCATCGCCGGAGTCAGCGCCCGCGATGTTCGAGCCTGCCTTCCCCGCGCCGTTTGCGTTGCTCGAGCCGCCCTCGCTTGCCGATGTACCTCCGCCGCCAACCGCGTTTGCGCCCGCGTTGCCCGCGCCGCCGCGAGCGTCGTCGACGTCACGTACCGACGCACAGCCAAGCACGAATATCCCCAATATCAGTCGTGCCACGCCCGTCCTCACCTGGCCCATGCCAGGAGCGTAGCAGTGAATCGGCGCGACGGCTGTGCGAGGTTCACGCCGTCAGTGCGGCCGACGCACCTGCGCGCCGTCCGGCCGCGGAGGTTCGATCGAGCGACGTTACCCAGGGCTAAAACCAGCCCGAAAATGCCCGCGCGCGATTGACGGTCGCGATCGGCCAAGCTAGCCTCCGCAAGGAGATGAGGTAGTGCGTCTGTCTGCTTTGCAAATACGACCAGTGGTCATCACGGGGTGCTCGGGTTTCGTAGGGGCCAATCTAGCGATCGCAGTGGCGGGGCGTGGCGCGCGCGTGATTGGCGTCGAGAGCCCTTCCGGCATCGACTGGCGCACGCGGAACCTGCCCGGGGTAGAGGTGGAGCGCCTCGACCTGTGTCAAAAGGCGGAAGTGCAAGCGTTCGTCGAGCGCGTGCAGCCGTTGGCCATCTACAACTGCGCGGCATACGGCGCGTACTCCGTGCAGGCCGACGCCCAGCGGATCTTCGACGTCAATGTGCTGGCCGTGCGTCACATGCTGGAGGCCGTGCGTAACGTCGCCGGTTTTCGTGCCTTCGTGCAGGCCGGCAGCTCGTCCGAATACGGCTTCAATTGCAGTGGTCCGAGTGAAGACGCCGCAACCGAGCCGGACAGCGACTACGCGGTCTCCAAGGTCGCGGCCACGCAGCTCGTGCGCATGTACGCGCAGAAGCATGGCGTGCCGGCCTTCGTGCTGCGCTTGTATTCGGTTTACGGTCCTTATGAGGACTTCAGTCGTTTGATCCCGAACTTGCTCGGCCACGCGCGTGAAGGGCGGTTTCCGCCGCTCGTCAACCCGAACATCTCTCGTGACTTCGTGTACGTGGCCGACGCGGTGAGCGCGTTCGAGTCCGTGCTGTCGAACGCGGACCGTTTGAAGCCGGGTGAAGTTTTCAACGTCGGCAGTGGTTCCGGAACGACACTGGGGGAGCTCGTGCAATTGGTCCGCGAACAGTTCGAGATTCAGGCCGAGCCCGTTTGGGGCAGCATGCCGGATCGCGCGTGGGACCACCCCGCATGGTTCGCCAACCCGACGAAGGCCGCCAGTTTGATGGGCTGGCGTAGCGCGACTTCGCTTCGCGAAGGCTTGGCGGCCAGCGCTCGCTGGATCGCAGACAATCCGGCCTTGGCCGCCGAGGGCCGCGCCAAAACCGTGCTGGAGCTGAAGCGATGACCAATGCCTTGCCGTCGGCCGAGCTCGCGCGCGCTGCGTTGGCGATTCGACGCCGATTTTTGCGCATGCACTACGAGGCCCGCTCCGGGCACGTGGGCAGCGGGCTATCTGCCATCGATCTGCTGACGTACTTGTACTCCGTTTGGCTGCGTCCGATTGACCAGTTCATTCTGAGCAAAGGGCACGGCGCGTCGTCCTTGTACGCCACGCTGCACCACTTCGGGCACCTGTCCGAAGCAGAGCTCGCCACCTATTACAAGGACGACACGCTATTGCCGGCACATCCGGCGCCGCGGGGAGTTGCCGCAATTCCCGCCGCGACGGGCTCGCTCGGTCATGGCTTGCCGATCGCAGCAGGCATGGCCCACAGCCACAAGCACCTACGCGAGACGGGCGCGCGCGTCGCCTGTCTGTTGTCTGATGGCGAATGCAACGAGGGTTCCACCTGGGAAGCCGCGCTGTTCGCCGGGCACCACCACCTGGACAATCTGACCGTGCTCGTCGACGCCAACGGCATTCAAGGCTTCGGCCGCACCGAAGACGTGCTCACGCTCGAACCCTTCGCCAAGAAGTGGGAAGCGTTCGGTTTCGACGTCCGCGAGTGCAGCGGCCATGACTTTACCGCATTGCATGCGGCGCTCTCCGAGCCCACGTCGGGTCGACCGCGCTGTGTGATCGCGCGCACCATCAAGGGCAAGGGCATCAGCTTCATGGAAAACCTGGTCGAGTGGCACTACTGGCCCATGAACGAAGCTCACTATGGGGAAGCCGTGGCAGAGCTCGATCGAGCCGAGAGTGAACTCGGCCGATGAGGGTCGATTTCGTCAAGGCCGTGGATGCCGCGCTCGCGCGCGATCCCAACGCGCTGTTCATCACTGGTGATTTGGGCTTCAACGCGCTCGAAGGCATCGTCGAAAAGTATGGCAAGCGCTTCATCAATGCCGGTGTCGCCGAGCAGAACATGATCGGCCTGGCGGCGGGTACCGCGCTCACCGGGCTGCGCCCTTGGGTGTATTCGATTGCCCCGTTCGCGACTTACCGCTGCTTGGAGCAGATCCGAAACGACGTCTGCCTGCACCGGCTGCCGGTGCGCATCGTGGGCAATGGCGGCGGCTACACCTACGGCATCATGGGCTCAACTCACCACGCGCTCGAAGATCTCGCGGTGTTGAAGGTGCTGCCCAACATGCAGCTGTTCTTCCCGTGCGCCAATGATCACGTCGCCGCGGCGGTAGCGTGCATGAGCGAGCTCGACGGCCCCTCCTACCTTCGCCTCTCGGTCTCCGCCTACAATACGGATCGCGCGCCGTTGGCCGAGCACGCCGTCACGCTCACGCGCACCTATGCCGTGCGTGCCGATCGCAATAAGCCGGGCGTTACGGTGATCGGCGCCGGTCACGGCGTGCAGGTGGCCTTGCGAGCCCTGGCTCAGCACGGTCTCGATCGCGAGAACGCGGATGTGTTTGGCATCGCTCGCTTCCCCTTCAGCTTGACGGAAGACTCGGCGCTGCTGGCCAGCGTGCTCGAAACCAAGAACGTCGTGTTCGTGGAAGAGCACTACGCGGCGGGCGGCATGGGTGAATCCATGAAACTCGCGCTGCCTCCGCTCTCGGCCTTTTCACTGATGAGCGCCAGCTATAGCTCCGACCAACGCTACGGCAGCGCCGCGTTTCACATGAAGCAAAGTCAACTCACGCCGGAAGCGCTCGTGGCGCTCGTTCAAGCTCAGCTCCGGGCATCATGAGTGAAGTCGCGCCCAAGAAACGCAAGCTCACGTCCATCGCAGCTTGTTACAAAGACGAGCAGGCCATCCCCTTCATGGCCGAGCGACTACAGAAGACGTTCGAAAAAATCGGCGTCGACTACGAGATCATCTTCGTCAACGACGGCAGCCCCGACGACACGCAGTCCGTGATCGAGCGCTTGGCGGCCGCGAATCCGAACATCAAAGGCATCACCCACAGCCGAAATTTCGGCTCCCAGAACGCCTTCACCAGCGGCATGAAGCTCGCCACCGGCGACGCCTGCATCTTACTCGACGGTGATCTGCAAGATCCACCCGAGCTAATCGAAGCGTTCCACGAAAAGTGGCTCGAGGGCTTCGACGTCGTGTACGGGGTGCGCACGCGCCGTGAGATGCCGCGCTTGCTGGAGCTCGGCTACAAGGGCTTCTACCGCCTGTTCCAGACCATGGCCTACATCCGCGTGCCGGTGGACGCGGGAGACTTCTCGCTCATCGACCGCAAGGTAATCACCGTCCTCAACGGGTTACCCGAGCGAGATCGCTTCGTGCGTGGCTTGCGTGCCTGGTCCGGCTTCCGGCAGACGGGCGTGCCCTACGTTCGCCCCGAGCGCATGTTCGGCCGCTCGACGAACAATATGCTGGCCAATTTTCGCTGGGCGAAGAAAGGCATCTTCTCCTTTTCGTACATTCCGCTGGAGATGATCGCGCTGGGCGCGCTGGGCGTTTCTTTCATCGCCGTGCTCGCGGCGTTGGCTCAGATCATCAGCCGGATTCTGCATCCCGAGATCCCGCAGGGCATCGCGACCATCATCGTCATCAGCCTGTTTCTGGGCGCGATCAACCTGCTGAGCTTGGCCTTCATCGCCGAGTACATCGCCAAAATCTTCGAAGAAGTGAAGCAGCGCCCGCAGTTCGTCGTGACCAAACTGGTGAACTTCGAACCCGCGCCAGTTCCGCCGACGGTAGCTCCGGCCACCCAGCCCTAGGTGTTTGTCTCGATCGCCCCGCTCGGGTATACGGGGGCTCATCCGAGGTGCACACTCGTCATGCCGGAACAACCGACCAGGGGCTTCATTCGGCGCGACGCGCCCGCCATTCTGTCTTCGAGCGCGATGCGTAGCCGCGACCGATCGCGCCCCCGACACCAGCGTGCTGCGTGCTCGACGGTGGTGCGACCATGACGACAACGTCGGGCAATCCGCTCGTCAGTTGGTTCTTGGTTCGTGACGAACTGCGGGAGGCGGAGGCAGAGGCGGCCCAGTACAGCGTCGAACAACGCGAGTACTTGCGGCGCGCCCGGCTAGCGCTCGAACTCGGTGAGCTCGCGTTCGCGCCGGGCAATGCGGTGCGCGCGGGGTCGACCGCGCCGCTGGCAACCAACTTGTTCCGTCAGGCGATTTACTGGGCGCTCTTGGCCGAGCGCGCGGCACCCGAGCCGATCAGCCCCGAGCGACTGTGGGCCGAGACCGACCGCTCGATTTTGCAAACGGTAGCCGGCAACGACAGCGAGCTCGCCTACCTCACCACCGTGATGAACTCGACGTTCATCGAGCTCGCGGCCGGTACGGATGAAGCGCAGCGCGCTAGCGCCGTTCATTTGCGTCGCGCCGCCAATCGCATGGTGACCAAGGCGCAGCGCTTTCTGTGGCGGGTCGAGTGGGCGAAGCTGAAGCGCGCGGCGCACTGGGCTTTGCTCGCCTTGGTGCCCGTCGTGGCGGTCATTGCGCTGTGGCCCACCAAGGTCGATTTGGCGAGGGGCACGCCCTGGCACACGAGCTCCATTTGGATCGAGTGCCACCCCGAAAAGTCGGACTGCGGTGGCACCCGCACGGACATCTTGTTTCACACGAAGAACGAGCAAGACCCGTGGTTCGAGTACGATTTCGGCACCCCGCTGGCGTTCTCGTCACTCACCATTCAGAACCGCAGCGACTTCGGTCCAGAGCGGGCGGTACCCCTCGTGGTCGAGGTCAGTAACGACGACCAATCGTTCACGCAAATCGCGCGTCGTGATGATTCGTTTGCGACCTGGAAGCCGAGCTTCCCAACTCAGCGTGCGCGTTACCTCCGCCTGCGAGTCGCGCGCGAATCGATGCTGCATCTCGAAGCCGTCAAAGTTCACCCGTGACGCTTAGGCGAGCCCGCGCGATCGATGCACCTCCCGTACACTGACCACTATGCCGAGGCCGTGACCATCGCCAGCGAGGCGATCGGCGTGGCCCTGATCGCGGTCGTTTGGTCGCGCTCATTCCGAACCCGAGCCGCGACCGCGACATTCTCCGCGTCCATCGCCGTTGCCGCGTTGCTGCCCGCCCTCGGCCCGTCTTTGCCCGTCCTCTCGCCGGACATGGCGCTCTTGTTCTTGCTGCAGCTGTCGGCCACGCTGGCCACGCTCGCTGTGTTTCTAGGGCAACGAGCACCTTGGTTCAAAGCGCTGGCCGTGCTCGGTCAGGTGGGGCTGCTCTCGCTCACTCTGCACTTGCGGCAATCGGACTTCGAGCTGATGTTCCTGCACCTTTTCTGGTGCGGACTGCTGGTTGGGGTTCACCTGCTGTGCGCTGCGCCGCCCTCCGCGCTTTCCAGCGACGAGACGGGCCCGCCGATGCGGCGCTCCTTCGTCGTGCAGGAAGTAATTGTGTTCTTCCTGACCGTGGGGCTCGCGTTCTCGATCACCCACTTCGTGTTCGGCAGCCTCGTCTACAACGGCGATGAAATCG